>ERZ1674155.143-NODE-143-length-12202-cov-5.964518_pt1 | contig 12202 bp, 9 predicted proteins | sample MGYA00581305_ERZ1674155 | MGnify/ENA primary metagenome ERZ1674155 (study PRJEB41354, sample SAMEA4873344) | human saliva metagenome | biome: human-associated habitat [ENVO:00009003]; feature: mouth environment [ENVO:08000002]; material: saliva material... | reverse complement strand
ATGAATGTGGTTTTTAGGTAGTATATATGCGTGTTAAATGGTGTGTATATGTTTGTATTCTTGTGTATTAGGCGGGTGTTGCGAATGCCGTTTTATTTATTGCAGTTGATTGAAATAAAAACAGCGATGTGTCTGCAATTAGGCACATCGCTGTTCGTTAGTTACATATTATAGGTTTATTGTTGCAATAATTATTTATCGAAGCCTATGGGACGGAACTGTTTTTGGGTTTCGCTATATTCGAATCCAGCTTCAAGCAGCCGTTGTTTCAGTTCGGTACAATCTTCGTTAAAGTTATTGCAGAGCGATGAAAGAGTATCAAACTCTTCGTCGCGTAAGAGCATGTTTACTGCGCTTACAAGCATTGCAGGGTCTTTGGGTAATTTTTCCATAAAACAAACTTATATATTGAGATTTATAAAATGATAGCAACAAATATGCTAAAGTGTATTCTGCATTGTAGTGGTGCCGTTGTTGGGTAGCAAAATGTCTGCAATAGCTATGCCTAATGCTGTATATTGTTTATTTATTTCATTGATTCACCAATAAACTGTAGCGGCAACAAGTCTTTTATAGTGTTAATAATGTAAATGCCATCTGTGCCATAAAGTAAGATACGAACAGGCTTTTTATAGCGGTCTTCAATTTCCAATACAACTTGTCGGCATGCTCCGCACGGCACAATGGGCAGCTTCATTAGTCCATTACCATTGCGTGCGGCTATAGCCAATGCCTTTATGGGTTGGTCTGGGTGTGTGCTTTGCGCTGCAAATATAGCCGACCGCTCTGCACAGAGTCCCGATGGATAGGCGGCATTTTCTTGGTTTGCTCCCATCACCATATCTCCATTCTCCAATAGCAATGCTGCTCCTACGCTGAAGTGGCTATAAGGCGCATAGCTATTTTTGGTGGCTTCAATAGCTGTTTTTATAAGCGCTTGTTCGTTGTCAGATAGTTCTTCAAGTTGGCAAACACCTATTTTTATGTTTATTTCTATTTGTTTCATAAACTGTTTCTTGCTCTTCTCTTATTCTGGTCTGTATTCGTAGCAACCTATATCGGGCTTGTTATCGTGTGCAAAACCATCGTGGTCGGTTGCGCTAATGCCGTTAGGGAGTACTATTCCCATATCGCGAGCTGTCGATTTCTCTGAGAGATGAAAGTCGTAAGTTTGCTTGTCGCCGTCTATCTTTCGGAAATGTTTCTCGCCCGATTGTACAGTGTCTGTAGCTTCTTCCCATATAACGTCTACATACTTAGTGGCATCAGGCTCTTTTGGCTTTACGGTGCGCAATATGCTATGGTCGAATTTGAAGTTTTGAGCAGCCTCGTCAGTAAACGCTCCCATTATAACATCTTCAGCATAACCAGTAATAAGCGTATTAAAAACATTGAATTGTTGTAGCGCATATTGCTTTCCATCGTTGCTATTTCCAAAGCGTAAGGCTGCACCACGGTTACCATCAAACGGATAGAACTGTGCAAGGGTGCAATGGCTCAACGTAACGTTGCCGCCAAAGAAAGCAGCACAGTCTTTCAGTGCGTTTGTTATTTGACAATTGCTGATATCTATTTTGCAATTAGTGGCTAGCAATCCATAGCCCTGACAGTTGTGAATGGTGCTTCGATGAAGCGAAAGAGTAGTGCGATTAACGTCCGACGAATCACACACAATGCCGTTGTAAGTGGAATGAATATCGGCAAAGTTAATCTCGTTATCGTAACTCGACGTATTGAAATGAATGCCTTGCCACTGCCCGCTCACACGGTCGTATGGCAAATAGTCGAACATATAGTCTAAACGGTCGCCCCGAAGCGTAACAATCTTGTCGGCTGTTCCTGCTATTTTTAGCTGTCCGTGCACATCAATACCCGCCTTATTGGAGAAATAAAGCGTGGTTCCAGCACCAATGGTAAGCGTTGCGCCCTCGTTCACCTTTATGCCTCCCTGCACCACAATGGGCTTTGTGCTTTGTATGGTGGTGTCGTGCTTTACCTCAATATTCTTTAATAGTTCGGCGTCCCAACTGTACGCCTTTAGGTTTACTTTCTGTTGCACTGCACTTTCGAGCGTAAACACGAGGTTGTCTTCCACTAACTGTGGATTGGTCTTACCGTTCTTTGGTGTTGTAAGTTCTACGAAGACACGAATGCTATCCTTGTTTCGCACTTCAAGCCCATTCACCTGATAGCCATTTGACTGCCCTAAGTAAATGCCATCTACATTTACTCTGAAACCCGTTTGGTTGCCTTGCTCCAATCGAACATTTGCAAGACGAATTCCGTTACCCGACCGGTTGTATACCCAGAAAGTCTTTGTGGGGGTTGGTACTTTCGAGAACGTAGTGTCAAGTTTCACCGTATCTGTTGAAAATACCAACAGATTGTTCTTCGATGTCGTAAAAGTATCATCATCGTTGCAAGCCGTTACTAATCCAACAACAGCTAACAACAACATATATGTAAGTATTCTAAGTTTCTCCATTGGTATTATAACGTAGGAAAGCACTACTTATTACATTGTTATAATAAAAATGCACGCAAACACGCAGTAGGCATTGCTTCGAAAGTAAGACTACTGTACTGACAGAATAAAGAAGCTTTAAGAAATCAATACAGTTGCTTGTGCAATTTAAAAGTGTAGCTTAGGAATCAAGATATTTTAAGGAAAGTGGGGGGTAAATGCGCCAATATCAAAATAAAGTATTACATTTGCAACATCTTATAACTATAAAACCAATCTAATAGTAAACAACGCAGCATCTATGAAACAAAAGAAATGTTTATTTAGCCTTATACTTACCTTATTGGTGAGCATACCAATGATGGTAAGTGCAGATATTGTTACGGGTAAAGCTGTAGACGACAAGACGGGCGAACCTTTGGCAATGGCGTCTGTACGGATGGAGTGCAAGATGGGTGGATCCATTCATTCCATCACTACCACTACCGACTCGTTGGGCAATTTCAGCAATCAGTGCTCCTCTGAAGGGAGACTAACGGTTACGGTGAGTCTCTTAGGCTACCACGATACCAAGAAGAGAGGTTACTGTGGAAGCGGTTCGACTGCCGATACCATAAAGTTAGGAGAATTCAGACTGCAACCGTCAGACGTTGTACTCGATGAAGTGATGGTGTCGGCAAAGGCAAAACGTTTCACCATACAAGGCGATACGATTGTGTTTAACCCTGCTGCATTCAAGCTAACCGAAGGTGCTCGACTGAAAGAGCTTATAGAAAAGCTGCCAGGCGTAACGAAAAAGGACGGCAAACTCTACTGGAACGACAAACCTTTGCGCCTCCAAATGAACGGACACGATATATTCGGAGGAAGCGGAATCGTTGCCGACCTGCCTGCAGAAGCTGTTCAGAACATTAAAAGCTACAACAAAGCGAGCGACTTTGCCAAACATTCGGGCAAAGACGACGGCAAGGAAGACCAAGTTTTGGACATTAAAATAAAGGCGGGCTTTATGGATAAATGGTATGGCGACATAAAGGCAAGCGTGCAATCGCCAAAGAACTACGAGGCTGATATTACTTCAACAAAACTCAGCGACAAGAATCCTATTATGTTCCACCTTAATGCCAACAACGTAGACCAATATCAGAAAGTAGGTACAAGCTGGTGGGAAAGTGGCGACTTCGACTATTTCGGCAAGGCACAGAATGCAGCCTTAGGCTATCAGCACAATTGGAAAGCAATAGCCAACGAATATCACTTTGTTGCACTTTCTTCTAACTTCAATCACAAAGATGGTTGGGGAACCGACTACGAAGCCGCACAATACTTCTCACCAAGCAATGTTACGACGTGGAGCCTCAACCGAAAGAAACACTATAACCATGAAATAGCGCCCGAAGTGCGCGCCGAATTGATGTCGTTTGTCGACAGAAATAACATCGCTGCAGCACACTTAATTTTCAATTACACATTGCAACGAAACAATACAGAGACAGGTAGCGCACGCTTCGACACCGATACGAAACCTTACGGAGACTTTCCTTTAGACTTAGCACTAAGCGCAGGGCACGGCGATGCAGTCTATCGGCATATTATAAACCGAGAACGTTCGTACCAGCAACAAATAAACGAAGGTGGAGGAATTAAACTCGAAGGTATCTGGAAACACTTCATTGCCAAGAAAGCACAGTTGGAAATCAATGCCGAAATGGAATACCAGAACGGCAACAACCGCTTCGATGCTCATCGCGAGCTGGAGTATATAAACAAAGGAACATCTTCGCCACTCTATCAATACAGCCGCGCGCCCTATCATAACATAGAGGCAAGCGGAAAGGCTGCATTGGAATACCACATAAACGATGCTCTTATGCTAACCGCAGCAGAGCAATTTAAGGCTAGTAACAATAACATTCGGCAGAGCTTTTACAGTTCGCCCATTGCTTCGAAAATAGAAAGCGACCCTGAGAGTGTGCTCGATGTAGCCAACAGCTATCGAAGTAAACACTTAGAAACCAATGCCACAAGTACGCTTGGTATAACTTACAAGGTGGGCAATTGGCAGTTTATTCCTACCGTAGACTATAATTTCGATTGGGAACAACTGAACTATCAGCGTGGTAGATTAGACACTGTGGCACACCGCAATAGTAATACCTTTATGCCGGGAATGGCTGTTAAATGGAAGTTGAACAAGAATAATCGCTTCGATATTGCATTCAACTACACAACAAAGCTGCCCGACCTGCTGGCTACATTGGGCTATCGCGACGACACCGACCCATTCTGGATAGTAGAAGGAAACCCTCTATTGCATCGCAGTCATCAGCATACAACCTCGTTAAACTATGCTGCCACAGCGACAAAACAGCAAGCTATGTTTCTCTTTAAAGTGGGATACACACACATTATCAATCCTATTGCTACAGTATATAACTTCGACCCACAAACAGGCGTGTACCGTAGCCACAGCGAAAACGTGCGAAGCGGCAACGATTGGTTCGCTGAAGTAACCTACGACCGAAGTTTTGGCGACTACATACACTTCTCCAACAAGGCAGAAGCGCATTTCAAGAAAGCGTATGGCTATCTTGCCGATTTCAATGGACACGCTGCACAAGAGCAAAACCAACTGAAAATGTTTACTTTCGTATCAAATCCCGAACTTTCGTACGAAAGCGATTGGCTGAAAGCTGGCATCTTCGGAGAAATTAATTTGCAACGAAACAGATACTCGCTGGCGAGCCAATACAACAACACACCTATTGAATATGTCTACGGATTGCGCGCAACACTGAAGTGGAAAGGCTGGGAGATAAACAACGAAATACAAGACAAAGCCACAACAGGCTATTTATCGCAGACTCTGAACCGTCACCGCATAATATGGGAGGGCTACATTCGTTATGTTTGGAAGAAGAGTAAGAACTGGATTGAATTAAGTTTCGACGATATTCTGAACCAAAACCGCTATTATGAACTTAACGTAAACTCAACAAATCGTACCGAAAAGTGGAACGAATTTCTGCACCACTACGTTTGCTTAACCTTCAATTACCACTTCGACGCAAAAGGCAATAAAAAGTAAATATCCGCTCTCCGCTCTGTACCACTATTGCCTTCTGTTGGCAGCACTATGGTTTGCTGCCAACAACACTATGGCTTATGCTCTATTTATCGTTAGATAAATGGTTTTACCAGTGTATATACACTATACTGAAACGAATGTACATCTATGGATCTACGAATGTATATCTATGGATCTACGAATGTATATCTATGGATCTACGAATGTATATCTATGGATCTACGAATGTGCAATTGTTGATGAACAAACACTACGCCATAGAAATAACGGAGCAATACCATTGTGTAGAGCAAAAAACAGCAGACATCTAACTAATTAGATGCCTGCTGTTTTGTTGTTTCGTCTTAATTGGGCGTTACATCGCACCCATATTGTTTTATCTTTATACCATTAACCTTTGATAACTTTCGTATTCTTGCTAAAAGGTTGTTTGCTGCATTTTGGTTATGAAATATATAGGTATGCTTAGCAATAAAACAAAATAAGCCGAGCTTCTAACGGCTACTTTTGTTTTTAACAATATAAACTCACCCTATTTAGCATCTGCCCTTACAAGTTGCATTGCTATATTAACAGCTTGCCTAATACGGTCTGCCATACCAATGCCGTTGCGCAGATTACCACCTATTATTAAGCCCTTATAGTTCTGTTCAATGCGTGTAATGGCTGCAAAACGCTCTCCACTCGATAGTTCATACTGTGGAATGGCACGCTCGTGTCGGAATATTCGTATCATCTCAGGGTGTATATCGTGTGGAAACCGAAGCATAGTAGGCAATGCTTTGGTTACTATTTCGCACAATTCGTTATCGTTCTTCGTAAGCATTTCAGCATGTTTCACCCCACCGAGGAAGAAGGAAAAGAGTGCGCCCTGTGTAGGACAACGATGCGAAAAGCAAGCCGATGGGAAAAGAATGCCCAACAATTGTTGCTGCTCGCAAGTAGGAATAAGTCCGCCGAAGGCTTTATTTTCAACACCTTGCGCATTGGTTAATCCCACGCTAACTTGCACAATGGGTGCGTAGTGTAGGGCAGAGATAGGCATAATGTCGGCGTTATCAACAAAGGGCAACATAGTTTTTAGCTCGTAAGCCCCCACAGTTGTAACCACGTGCCTACTATGCAAACTTATTTTTTCGCCACTTGTATTGATATAGTTCACCTGCCATATCCCTTCCAGCGGTGTAACAACAACATTGTTGGCTTGCAAAACTATATTCTGAAATCCTACCGATTGTGCCAAAGCGTCCACCAGATGTTGCAATCCGCCTACCGCCGAGAACACCTTTTTAGTAGCCAATCGGTCGCGTTCAGTCTTCCTTTCCCTTCCTTTGGCTATGCCTCCACGAATAAAACTTCCATAGTTCTGTTCCAAGTTGTAGAGCTTTGGCAGTGCATATCGTGTAATGAGCGAGTGCGGATCGCCAGCATATACACCCGAAATAAATGGGTCTACAGCATAGTTTAAATAGCTTTTACCCAGTCGTCGAACAACCATTGATGCCACATCTTCGTTTGGATTGGTACCCTTTGCACGGAAAGGTTCGAGCAATATTCCAAACTTATCTGTCCAACTGAATAGCGGTGTGCGTATCGCAGTAATCAAGTTAGATGGTAAGGCATAAAACTTTTTACCTTTCCATATCCACCGTTGCTTAGCTTCGTTGTGTGCCTCCTCGAGTGTGCAGCCTTCTTTTTCCAAATCTTTAAATAGTTCAGCCACTTCAGGATAGCTTACAACACCCGTGTTTGGTCCGCTTTCGAACGTGAAACCATCTTGCCGATGAGTTTGAATTTGTCCGCCAATCCTATTTGTTTTCTCTAACACAACCACCTCTTTACCGTGCTTTCGCAACGTGTGTGCAGTAGTTAGTCCTGTAAGTCCGGCACCTATAACAATAGTGTCTATAATATGTTGTGTTTCGTTTTGCATTGTGCAAAGAATAAAGAGTTTATACTGGTTTTGAAAATAGTTTATGATTGTTGCGCATCATGGGGTCGAAAGTAGCAGCAACATTACGCACAAAGGTCATACCATCGTTAGTTAGTTTCACCGAATTGGTATCGAATGTAATCAAACCATCAGTCTGAAGTTCTTTCAGTTGCGTCTCATCGTAGTGTACAGCTTGCTTAATATCATCAACCGAGCAATGCAACCTTTTAGCCATATCGTTCCAATTCACAGAGTTGTTGCACATAATACATTCTATTACTTCGCGTGTTATGCGCTGCCACGACGCCAAAGCGTAACCTTTTGTAATGGGCAATTGGTTTGCATTTACTTGCGAAATGTAGGCAGAAATATCTTTCGTGTTTTGTGCATACGCCTCGTCTAACTGACTGATGCCCGACACACCAAAGGCATAAACTTGTGCTGTAATGCGACGTGGACAATAGCCTTGAAAGTTTCTATGCAAAGTTTGGTGCTGTAAAGCCACATTCAAATCATCGTCGGGCAACACAAAGTGGTCCATACCAATAGCACAATAGCCCTCCGCCTGAAGAAGTTTAGAAGCCTCTTCAAACATTTTTAGTTTTTCGGTTTGTGGGGGCAAGCCAGCTTTCTCCAATATCATTTGTCGTTTAAAAATACTTGGCAGGTGTGCATAACTAAAGGTAACTAAGCGGTTAGGGTGTAGTTTTATGGCAGCTTCTATAGTAGAAACAAACTCTGCTACAGTTTGTCCGGGCAAGCCATAAATAAAATCGAAGTTCACCTTTGCACCGCCTTTACGCAATATATTCATAATATCTTCAACAGGCAAAATAGATGGTCGACGATTTACGGTGTTCAAAACATTCGCATTAAAATCTTGAATGCCTAAGCTGAAACGATTAAATCCACTGTCGAGCAAGTATTGCCAATCGGTTGTGTCGAGATATCCAGGGTGGCATTCAATAGCAATCTCTGGTTGTTCAATGGTGTCGAAAGCCTCCAATAAGTGTTCGTTGAGCGAACGAATAAAGTGTAAAGGCATTGACGATGGACTTCCTCCTCCATAATGTATCTGACTTATCTTACGATTTTTGTGCAAATGAGGTAGCAGTAAATCAATCTCTTTGTGTAGTGTGTTGAAATATTCTTCCACCCGTGAAGGTTTCGCCATCGCAACAGAGTTACAGCCGCAATAGTGGCAAAGATGTCTGCAGAAAGGCACATGTATATAAAAGGAAATATTGTCGGCAATTGCATTGTTCGATGCTTCTACAGCTTTCAGATAACGTTGTGCATCGAAAGCTTCAAACTCGTTTGCCGTTGGATAGCTTGTATAACGAGGAACAGGTACATTATATTTCTTAAAAAGAGCTTCGTTCATTATTATTTCACTGTTTTATTCATTTGTAAAGTGTAGAAGAAAGATGCCAATGCAATGGCGCTTTGTGTAGCAAACATTCCAGCATAGCCCACATAATGTGCAATGACACCGCCAATAACTGCTATTATAATTCCCATCAAGTGAGTTATAACGGTTTGAACTGTAAAATCGGTACCTTCTCTTCCCACTCGTACATGTTTCATAGATGAAGTGTAAACCACAACAGTTCCCATACCATAACTGCCCCATAACACAACAATAGCTATGGTTAAGGTTAGAGTTGTTGTGAAATTTTGGTTTATAGATAGGAATACAAAAATGAGTGTTGCCAGGAACATTATGAATGCAAATACAGACCGCATACGCTGATAGCCATAACGACGCACCAAAATTCCTGCTGGATATGCCATAACGAAGGCTGCACCAATGCCAATAATGCCACATAGGAAACCTATTTCTTTCATAGAGTAACCCAAATCTACCATAAAAGGTTTAAGTATAGACATAATGCCAATGATACCTGTATAGTAGAGAACTAAGAAAACTATTTGTCGGGCTATGCCCTTTTGCGTGAAAAACAGTACAAAGTCTTTCCACGTAGCACGCTGTTTTGTTTGTGTTTCTTGCTGGAAACTAAGTTTCTTGTGTAGCAATAGTGGAACAAGTGCTATAAGAACAAAAATACTGAGACATTGTGTTACACTATTCCAACCATACGAATGGAGCACCATAAGTAATACACCACTTCCTAAAAGACTTCCGCCAAAACTACCCATCGATTGCATACTGTTAAGTAATCCGCGTTGTTTGGTTGTTGATGTGCGTATAGCTAAAGCATCAGTTGCAATATCTTGTGTGGCTGAAGCTGCCAAAGCCAAAAGTATTATTGCTATTAGAATATGGAAATAAGAGGGCAGAATTGTATGTAAATCGAAGAGGCTTGTTATAAAAACAAGTAGTGCATAAGTAATTTCTGCACCAATAATAGCTCGTTTATAGTTGCGCACTGTATTACAATAACGGTCTATTGCTGGCGACCAAAACACTTTTAATATCCATGGCAGTTTTATTATTTGTAGCAATCCAATAACGGATAGCGACACTGCTTGTTCGCGCATAATAACTTGCAGTGCCGTAGTAAAAAAACTCATAGGCACTGCTTGAGCTATATATAGACTAAAGAAGGTAGACAGATAAGCTACCTTCTGTGTTTGTTTTTTGTTCATAGAGAAAAGATAATCTGATACTATGGATTAAGTTTAAACACCAAAGATGTGCCTATCATAAAAGGTTTACCTTGTTGAGCAAATGCTGCAGACGAAACAAAAGCATAGCTCATATAATGTGTATTGGTTGTATTCTTTGTCCAAACTTCCCATGTGAAACGTCCCTTTGTTGCTGCAATCTTCAGATTGAGAAGCGCATAAAAAGGTTGTTTTAACTTGTTATCTTCTGTCCAATATATTTTTCCAGTACCTGTAAGTGCAGCATTAAACATAAGTTTATCTAATCCTGCTACATTAGAAAGTGTATAATTAGCTACAAACGACATAGTTTGTTTTGGCACCATTGGTAACATATTGCCAGTAAAATCTACGGTTGCACTTTTCTTATAATATAGGAATTGCGCATAAGTATAACCATAATTTGCTTGCAATTCTAAGCTTGTGATAGGACGATAAGTTGCCGAAAGCTCAAAACCTTTACTGTTAGAATGTCCTGCATTATTTATAATATTTCCTACACCAGGTACGGTAGTTGTTACTTGTTGATGTTTCCAATCTATGTAGAATAAACTCATTTCTGTTTGAAGAGTTCCATTAAGGAAAGCCAACTTTGCTCCAATTTCGTAATTCCAATTGTATTCTGGATCGTAAGCTGGAAGTTTCTGTGTAGTAGAAGTAACATTATAACCACCAGCTTTATAACCACGTGCTATAGAAGCATACACCATTTTGTTGGCAGAAATTTGCTGACTGAGTGTAAATTTTGGTGTTATCTGACTAAAGTGCATGTGGTCTTTATACGTTGCTGTTTGTACATTACTTGCAAGTCCTGTGCTTAGATTATATTTGTTTGCTGTATAGTTTTCGCCTACTCGTTCATAATCGTATCTCAATCCTATTGATGCATGTAGTGTTTTTGTTATATCATAAGTAGACTGATGGTAAATAGCTCCTCCCCAAGTAGGATTATTATAGAACTTAGGAGTAGCAAAGTCTTTTGTTATGAACTGTGTTTCAACACTATTATTTAATTTTTGGTAGAAGCCGAAAGCACCTATAATCCAATGATAGCGATTATTATTGTTTGCCGAACGTAATGTAAACTCTTGGCTTACGAGAGTTTGTTTCAGTCCTGTTATAACAAAGTAGAGGTCTTTTGGTGTAAAATCCTGGTCTATATATTGTTTATCTTTACTGTATTGGAATGATGTTTGTGAATTGAAGTGGACTTTATCTCCTTTATAAAGCCAATTTAAGCCAGCCGAAAGAACATTTCGTCTATAGCTACTGTAACGATTGTAGTTTACAGCTTCTACCGTGTTATTGGTTACGTTATATTTTCCGTAAGGATAACCACCTTGTGTAGAATGATCGAAAAGAACATTCAAACGCATTGTCCAAAGTGGAGCTGCTTGCCATGCTAATCCCATTTCTGCATTGGCACTTTTCAAATTATCTGCTTTTTCTCCCGTTGCTATATTGCGAAAAAATCCATCGTTTCTATGATAATTTCCTGCTACGTGAAGTCCTAAACGTTGTGTAAGTTTCTGATAATGCGATAAGCCTAAACGTAAATCGTTGCGCGAACCATAACTCAATTTGGCTATAGTGTTTTGATATTCTAATGGCGAATAGGTATAAATATTGATAAGTCCGCCTGTAGAATTTCGTCCATATAATGTACCTTGTGGTCCGCGTAGAATTTCTATTCCGTTGATTCCTGCTATATCTAAATCAACAACTGACCGTTCAAAATAGGGCATTCCATCAACATATAGTCCAACAGAAGGGGCATTTGTTTTAGAACCAATACCTCTAATGTAGATAGGTGTATTTTGTCGTGCACCATAATCTGCTATAAAAATATTTGGAAACACACTACTTACATCGCGTAAGCCATTTAATTCGTTGTGGTTAATAAACTGACTCCCTGCCACAGATACTGACATTGGAGTTTTACTAATGTTGTCTTGTTTAAACCCATTCACTACAACCTCTTTTAATATGTGATGTTGTGTGGTTGTTGAATCGGTTACTTCTGCCATTGCACAAAGTGGAAAGAGTGCTGTACATAGTAAGAAAGAAAATTTCATAACTCTTGTTCTTT
>ERZ1674155.139-NODE-139-length-12414-cov-19.411846_pt1 | contig 12414 bp, 8 predicted proteins | sample MGYA00581305_ERZ1674155 | MGnify/ENA primary metagenome ERZ1674155 (study PRJEB41354, sample SAMEA4873344) | human saliva metagenome | biome: human-associated habitat [ENVO:00009003]; feature: mouth environment [ENVO:08000002]; material: saliva material... | reverse complement strand
CGACAACTATCCACCCTGCGGAAAATCATTAAAAACAGCATCTAACAATGCGCTCCTTGACTCGTTTTCTTTAAATCAAAGGCCGTCTGAAAAGATATTTTCAGACGGCCTTTCAACTTCTCAACCAAATAGTAGAAAATTAAAAAAGAATAGCCCAAGTCTGTCGTTTAGCTCTATCCAAGCTTTCAATTTGATCAAACCTTGTTATATCTAAAAACAAGGTTTTCCATTTTTTAATCCAGCATCTCTCAATTACTACCACTCAACAGAAAAGGCCGTCTAAAAAATTCAGACGGCCTCGATACTTAAGCCTTACCGATTAAAAGAACAATTCACGCCAGCTGATGCGTTTGAGTCCGCATGTACGGCCTTGAACTTCCAGACTATCCAATTGATTGGACAAGAGACTGCGATCACCCTTGGTTGCAAAACATTTATTGTTTGGCACGCTCGGTGTTGCGTTCAACTCCTTATCCGTACCCGTGCCGCCGCTATCGCCATCGGCAGTGACCGGAGAATCGTCGGCTTTGCTGGAATTCATATAAGTAAAGTTGATAACACCATCAAAAGTCATACCGTTGGCGTAATAAATCTGGCCATTATTCTCGCGTTTGATAAAAAACTTACGATCTTTGCTGGAGATACGCGCATCACGCAAGCCCAAACGGCCGCCGTTTTCAGCATTTACGCCCAGAATAATCGTTTTCGCTGTCGTTTGTGTGGACGTACTGTCCGGCAAACAAACATCTGTACTGGAAGAATCAGTATGAATTGTTTTGGTTTCATACTTGCGGATGGTCACAACGGCTGTACGCAAAATCATCGTCGGTTTGACAGTTACACGTTCATTCGGATCCAAAGTCAGGCTCCATCCTTTTTTGCCTTCGCCAACCTTATTGTCGCTGACATAAATGTGTTCGCCTTCACTTTCTCTGGTTTGCTGTTCCAACTCACTACTTTTCGCCAAAACCGCATCAGTAGACACATCATCGTAAATACCGTAAACGGCATTGATTTGACCGTTGGTATTGGTCAATTCATTCTGATAAATCTCGCTACCCGTACCAAAAATAACGACATACTTGTCCTTACCACGACGGGAGACCGCAGGCGCAGAAGTAATCGGTTGATTACCCGAGCCTTGGAAAATCATTTGCGCCGACCATTCAGACGGGGTTTTACCTCTCAAGTCGAAGCGGAACATATTGCCGTAACGGTCGCCTGCATAGGCAATATCGACAATGCCGTCAAAATCGGTATCCACCAAAGTGGGGGCGGAGAGGCCGCCCTTGCCATCGTGTACAGGAATTTTGCGCAAGAGCTTGCCGGCTTCTTTAAAAGAAGAAACATTAGTGCCAGTATTTTTCGTCCCTGCCTCTTTACCTGTCATATCATAGACATATAAAGCCGTTTCATTGTCGGCACTATTCACGTCTTCAGTACGATAACCGCTGGCCAAGAAGCCCGCATAACGCACATTAGATTCCAAATTAACCGGAGTGGTATCGCGCTTGATGGAAACACGGCCGATTTGTGTCGAACCAATGGTGTAACCCAGCTTATTGCCAGTGCCTTTTTCTGTTTCAAACAAAGGTACGGTCTTATCCCAACCACTATGATCACTGTCAGCCACTGCACCAATATTCAACGCATACGCACCGCGTCCGCCCTGACCCATCGCACCAAACATAAAGGTTTGCTTATCAGGCGTTTGACGGAGAACAAAGCCACCATTAACCATATAGCGGTGCGGCGTGCCGGAGCCGTAACCATCGCGAGCGACATCTTTCAGAACATTGCCCAAAGTTGTCGCTTGACCTTGATCGTCCTCACGCTCCATACCTGCCGGAATATAGCTGAGTTTCAAGTCATAAGGATTGCTAGACGTACCATTACGGAAAATATGTACCATGCCATCATTGGCAGCGGCGACCAAAAACTCTTGACGGCCTTTAACTTTATCCTTATCCCCAATAGCTGCAACCGAACCATCTAAAATATCGCCCAAATTACGTTCATCTTTACTTGCATCATTAGGGTCAGTCGGACGGATACGATAAGACTGGCTATAATCTTTTGCTCCTGCATCCGCTTTAATGGCTTCATCACTACCTGCTCGGCCAGTCCATTTCAGCAATGCATTTTTCCATTCCAACTTATCTTTCGCACCGCCGTCTGAAATGCCAAAATCGGCATTTGACGCCTCATTATCTGCAACTCTATCGATGAAATAGGTCTTACTGCCGTCATTAACCAAAGTGAGGCGGTTATTAAATGATGGCTGGTCAAACTTTGTCGTATTGATAGGCGTACCATCGCGGTTTAATTCATAAAACCGCAACTGACTGCTCCAAGAGCCGGTATTTAAATGAACCGTTGCCGCCATATTGGGAATACCTGTACTGGTCGTTGCTGGTGCAGTTGAAGAAGCGCCTTCAAATTTCGTATTTTTGCTGTCATTTTCAATATTGTCGACAATGGTTTTAAAGGCTTCAAGCAAATCTTCTTTTTTCTCAGCCTTAAAATACCAGTCTGGACGGCTCGCACCCTTTTCCAGATACTCTCTCCCGACTTCAGAGATCCCTTCACCAAAACCCACAGTAAAAGTCTGAACCAATTGCTTGCTGTAATCTACGCCTTTGGGATCGCTTGGATCGCCATCCCAACTCTTATCGGCATCATCTAAACCGTCTTTTGCTGTTTTAATGTCTTTTTCTGCCAAAGTTTGACTAAAGAAACGCATACCGCGTTTTTCATCCATATAGTTCCTATCCCAATAAGGAACAATGATTTCGCCAATACCTTCAACTTCACGTTTACCATTCTTATAATCAGTCAAAAAAACCCAATTGCCAGATGCATCTTTTCTATACTTTGTATTTTGACATTGGAATTTTTTTTCATTTTCCGGAATCTCTTGAGTCGGGTCATAAATCGGCAAATCAAAATAGCCAAATTTTTCGCCTTGCTTATGATTATTCTCATAAGCTTTTGCCTCAGACGGCCCAAAATATCGGTATGCAGGCGTATCTGCACTATGCTCAATAGCACGGTAATAACCTGAATAATAATAATCTCTATCGTAGTTAAAGTTGGTATTACGCGACTTACTCGGATCCTCCCCATAACTCTGATTGCTACAACTCATATTGGCATCACCGTCCGACATCACAATCACATAAGACTTCTGACAACGGTATTTGATATTGGGCATCACAAAGTTTTTGACTACTTCATAGTAGCGGCGCGTGATTGGCGTAGCATGGCCGGGATCGATACCATCTACCCTCCTTTGAACGTCCTGCCAATCATCGGTAAAGCCCTTCTCATCTGGAATATCAGTACGACCATTATTATGTAGGGTTTGTAACCCCCATTGGAATCGTTGCTTTTCTCCATACTCTTTCAATACCGATTTTAGAGCCTCCTTAGTAATCGTTATTCTTTTATCAGCCCGTACAGATGTTTCCTTACCTTGCACATTCCATTGCATACTGCCCGAGTCATCAATCAAAAACATAATATTGTGTTTGACTTTAGGTTGGCCGCTGACATCGGTTTTGTTTTGCAGGTAAAAAGGAGTTTGGGCAAATTGCTGCGTATTTGCCTGAACGGAAATGCTGATGAGCGCTAAAGCGGAAGCGACGCTTGCATGAATGAGGCGACGATTGCCTGATGGAGCGTTTTGCATAATGTGTTCTTTTTTCATCGGATAATCTCAGCTAAAAATGACATTGTTTTTATTTTTTATAAGGCTACGATTTTAGCATAAACAGCCTGTTCCATGTTTGATTCGGCTGAATTTCCCTACGCCTGCATTTCAAACACAACAAAAATGAAACAATCTGCCTGCTCAGTTTTCAGACGGCCCAACTGGATATTTAGTTCAACCTTACTCATCAGGCATTCCAAAAGCAAGGGATTGTCCCGTAAAGGTAAAACATTTTTAAATTATCGACTCCTTGCTCTATGCTTGAAATTCCTATCATTTTGACTTAAAATACACTGCTTCTACGGCATAGACCGCTATGTCTGAAAAAGCACGTTACACAGCAAAATCAAAGCTGCGGAGCGTGTTTTTTTTAGCCGAGATTTCCGAAGGCTGTCTTTTTTGTAAACAATTTTTATTTTTCAGACGGCCTGACCCATTTTTTTCGAACCGACCATCATCAGGCAAACAGGATTCCATCATGACCACTCCGGCTCTTCTCGTTCTCGCTGACGGCAGCGTATTTCACGGCACATCAATCGGTTACGAAGGTTCGACTTCCGGCGAAGTCGTGTTCAACACTTCCATGACCGGCTATCAAGAAATCCTGACCGACCCTTCCTACTGCAAACAAATCGTTACCCTCACCTACCCCCACATCGGCAATACCGGCACCAACGCCGAAGATGAAGAAAGCCGCAGCGTTTACGCCGCCGGTTTGATTATCCGCGACCTGCCGCTCTTGCACAGCAACTTCCGCGCATCCGAAAGCCTGCACGACTATCTGGTGCGCAACAAAACCGTCGCCATCGCCGATATCGACACCCGCCGCCTGACCACGCTGCTGCGCGAAAAAGGCGCACAAGGCGGCGCAATTCTGACAGGTGCGGACGCTACGGTTGAAAAAGCGCAAGAACTCATCGCCGCGTTCGGCAGCATGGTCGGCAAAGACTTGGCAAAAGAAGTTTCCTGCAAAGAAGCCTACGAATGGACCGAAGGCGAATGGGTGCTGGGCAAAGGTTTCGTTACCCCTGCCGAACAACCGTTCCACGTTGTTGCCTATGATTTCGGCGTGAAAACCAACATCCTGCGTATGCTCGCCGCACGCGGCTGCCGCCTGACCGTCGTTCCGGCGCAAACCAGCGCGGAAGACGTATTGGCACTCAATCCTGACGGCGTATTCCTGTCCAACGGCCCCGGTGACCCCGAGCCTTGCGACTATGCCATCAAAGCCGTACAAAAACTGATGGAAAGCGGCAAACCGATTTTCGGCATTTGCTTAGGACACCAGCTGATCAGCCTCGCCATCGGCGCAAAAACCCTGAAAATGCGCTTCAGCCACCACGGCGCCAACCATCCGGTACAAGACTTGGACAGCGGCAAAGTCGTCATCACCAGCCAAAACCACGGTTTCGCCGTCGATGCCGACACCCTGCCCGCCAACGCACGCATTACCCACAAATCCTTGTTCGACAACACCTTGCAAGGCATCGAACTGACCGACAAACCCGTGTTCTGCTTCCAAGGCCACCCAGAAGCCAGCCCCGGCCCGCAGGATGTCGGCTATCTGTTCGACAAATTCATTGACAATATGAAAGCGGCGAAGCAATAAAGCGAATTTTTCAGACGGTCGTCAAATCCGGCAGGCCGTCTGAAAATCAAGCAGTTCAAAACCCTGTAACTCAAGTCAGAAAGGAAACTCCCATGACTGAAAAACAAATGCGCATCCTCTCCGTAGTCGCCACCCTGGCCGCCGTCGGTATGTACGTTTCTTATATCCCGCAAATCCAAAACAACCTTGCCGGCAACCCCGGCTCGCCGTTGCAACCCCTCGTCGCCGCCATCAACTGCACATTATGGTTTGCCTACGGCTTTTTGAAAGAAAAACGCGACTACCCCATCATACTGGCAAACGCCCCCGGTATCATTTTGGGCTTGATTACGTTTGTCACTAGTTTTTAAGGAAGTTTTCAGACGGCCTGTGCAACATAAAAATGCAAAAGGTCGTCTGAAAAAGAGTCACCAAAATATCAACGGCAGGAATTTTTCAGGTAGCTTTTTATCGAAAGGCAGATGGAACAAACGCCGCAAGCGTTTTTTCAGACGACCTTTGAACCCAAGCGGTAGAGTGTGTGCCGCAAGGCACGCACGCGGTGGGTTGGGGTTGTAGGTAAAATAGAGGACGCATGCGTGCGTACCGCACACACCCTACATGCGGGCTACGGCTTACTCTCAAGAAGAGTCAACTAATTTTCAGATAACTTTTAAAGCAATAAAAGATCATTCAACTCTATATATACATTACTGCATCTTAAAGACTTATCATGATTACTTTAAAAAAAGATAGAAACTTAGTTTACATAAAAAACTGGTCTGACTTAGAAGAAATGGCTGGTTTTAGAAGAGAGATAAATCCAGAAGAAACCAAATTAAAAGAAATTATAGGCCAGTATAGTGGAGAACATGGAAAAGTTATATGTGGATTGAAAAATTGCCACACTCAACATCAAAATGGTTACATTGTAGTATCTACTGATGGACATATTACAAATATTGGAAAAGATTGTGGTGAAAAATATTTTGGGGTTGATTTTAAAACTATGTCATCGAAATTAACTCAAGATATCAAAGACTACACTAATCGAGAAGAATTACATACCTTCAATTTAAACATCTTAAATGAATGGTGTGAGACACGACTTAAAATTGCAAAAAATATTAATCGATATATTAGTCAATTAAGAGATGGCAAAGGAATTCCGGAAACTGTTCGAAAAAAAATTTCAAAAATGTCTAGAGATAGGACTTATCAAATAACAATTGAAAGAGAACTGACAGAAAAAGAAAAAGCTATCTACGAAAATATAGGTGGGACCGGAATTAAATATATCGAAGAAAATATAGCTACAGTTTCTGGTATAGAAGCAATGTATGACCAGAATAATTTAAAACTTCTAATTACTGATACACTAAAAAAATTTATAGAAAATTTCCCAATAGATAAAATTGATTTATTATCATCCAAAGACTTAGCATATTGGGCAAAGGAAGTAAAAGAAATTCCAAATTTAAAAAATAAAATAGATACTGCTATTAAATTTTGCGTTAATTTCCTAACCTTTGAGAATTTATTGCCATTTGAAAAAATTATTGAGAAACAGGAGGAAGTTGCAGAATGGCATAACTTTCTCAATTCATTGAAAACATTACCTTCAGTTAAAATAGATTAACTTTAGACTTAATCCAACAGGAAACATCATGCCTAAACGTACCGACCTAAAATCCATCCTTATCATCGGCGCCGGCCCTATCGTTATCGGTCAGGCCTGCGAATTTGACTATTCGGGCGCACAGGCCTGTAAGGCTTTGCGTGAAGAAGGCTATAAAGTCATTTTGGTAAACTCCAACCCCGCCACAATTATGACCGACCCTGAAATGGCGGATGTTACCTACATCGAGCCGATTATGTGGCAGACGGTGGAGAAGATTATCGCCAAGGAGCGGCCTGATGCGATTCTGCCCACGATGGGCGGTCAGACCGCGCTGAACTGTGCGCTGGATTTGGCGCGCAACGGCGTGCTGGCAAAATACAATGTCGAGCTGATTGGTGCGACAGAAGACGCGATTGACAAGGCGGAAGACCGCGGTCGCTTTAAAGAAGCGATGGAAAAAATCGGCCTCTCCTGCCCGAAATCTTTTGTCTGCCACACGATGAACGAAGCCTTGGCGGCGCAAGAACAGGTCGGCTTTCCGACGCTGATTCGTCCGTCTTTCACGATGGGCGGTTCGGGTGGCGGTATTGCCTACAACAAAGATGAGTTCTTGGCAATTTGCGAACGCGGTTTCGATGCGTCGCCTACGCATGAATTGCTGATTGAGCAGTCCGTTCTCGGCTGGAAAGAGTACGAGATGGAAGTTGTACGTGATAAAAACGACAACTGCATCATCATTTGCTCGATTGAAAACTTCGACCCGATGGGCGTACATACCGGCGACTCCATCACTGTTGCGCCTGCACAAACATTGACCGACAAAGAATACCAAATCATGCGTAATGCTTCGTTGGCAGTATTGCGCGAAATCGGCGTGGATACCGGTGGCTCAAACGTTCAGTTTGCGGTGAACCCCGAAAACGGCGAGATGATTGTCATTGAGATGAACCCGCGCGTGAGCCGTTCTTCCGCGTTGGCCTCTAAAGCAACGGGCTTCCCGATTGCGAAGGTGGCGGCGAAGCTGGCGGTTGGCTTTACGCTGGACGAGTTGCGCAACGACATTACCGGCGGCCGCACCCCAGCGTCGTTTGAGCCTTCCATCGACTATGTCGTGACCAAAATCCCGCGTTTCGCGTTTGAAAAATTCCCCGCCGCAGACGACCGCCTGACCACGCAAATGAAATCGGTGGGCGAAGTGATGGCGATGGGCCGCACGATTCAGGAAAGTTTCCAAAAAGCCTTGCGCGGCTTGGAAACTGGCTTGTGCGGCTTCAACCCTCGCAGTGAAGATAAAGCGGAAATCCGTCGCGAACTGGCCAACCCGGGCCCTGAGCGTATGCTGTTTGTAGCCGATGCGTTCCGTGCAGGCTTCACGCTGGAAGAAATCCACGAAATCTGCGCTATTGACCCTTGGTTCTTGGCGCAAATCGAAGACTTGGTAAAAGAAGAAAAATCGGTTTCAGACGGCCAGTTGCAAGATTTGGATTACGCCGCTTTACGCCGTCTGAAACGCAAAGGCTTCTCTGACAAACGTTTGGCACAATTGTTGAACGTAAGCGAAAAAGAAATCCGCGAACACCGCTACGCGCTGAAACTGCATCCGGTTTATAAACGCGTCGACACCTGCGCCGCCGAGTTTGCCACCGAAACCGCCTACCTCTACTCCACTTACGAAGAAGAATGCGAATCCCGTCCTTCCGACCGTAAAAAAGTGATGATTCTCGGCGGCGGTCCAAACCGTATCGGCCAAGGTATCGAATTTGACTACTGCTGTGTTCACGCCGCGCTCGCCCTGCGCGAATCGGGCTTTGAAACCATTATGGTCAACTGCAACCCTGAAACCGTATCCACCGACTTCGACACCAGCGACCGCCTGTACTTCGAGCCGCTGACATTGGAAGATGTATTGGAAATCGTCCGCACTGAAAACCCATGGGGCGTGATTGTGCATTACGGCGGCCAAACACCGCTCAAACTGGCCAATGCCTTGGTGGCAAACGGCGTGAACATCATCGGTACATCTGCCGACAGCATCGACGCCGCCGAAGACCGCGAACGCTTCCAAAAAGTGTTGAACGACTTAGGCCTGCGTCAACCGCCTAACCGCATCGCCCACAACGAAGAAGAAGCCCTCGTTAAAGCCGAAGAAATCGGTTATCCGTTGGTTGTCCGTCCTTCTTACGTACTCGGCGGCCGTGCCATGCAGATTGTTCACTCTGCCGAAGAGTTGCAAAAATACATGCGCGAAGCCGTACAAGTTTCCGAAGACAGCCCCGTATTGCTCGATTTCTTCCTGAACAACGCGATTGAAGTCGATGTAGACTGCGTTTCAGACGGCCAAGATGTCGTTATCGGCGGCATCATGCAACACGTCGAACAAGCAGGTATCCACTCCGGCGACTCCGGCTGTTCATTGCCTCCATACTCTTTGAGCGAAGAGATTCAAGACGAAATCCGCCGCCAAACCAAAGCCATGGCATACGCACTGGGCGTAGTCGGCTTGATGAACGTACAGTTTGCCGTACAAGACGGCGTGGTCTTCGTACTGGAAGTGAACCCACGCGCCAGCCGTACCGTACCGTTCGTATCCAAAGCCACCGGCGTACCGCTCGCCAAAGTCGGTGCACGCGTGATGGCAGGCATTTCGCTGAAAGAGCAAGGCGTAGAAAAAGAAGTCATTCCAGACTTCTATGCCGTTAAAGAAGCCGTGTTCCCATTCATCAAATTCCCGGGTGTGGACACCATTCTCGGCCCAGAAATGCGCTCTACCGGCGAAGTCATGGGCGTAGGCGCAAGCTTCGGCGAAGCCTACTTCAAAGCCCAACTCGGCGCAGGCGAACGCTTGAGCACAACCGGCAAAATCTTCCTTGCCGTACGCGACGAAGACAAACCGCTCATCGTCAAAACCGCACAAAACTTCCAAGCACTCGGCTACGGTGTCTGCGCCACACGCGGTACCGCCGAATACTTGAAAGAACACGGCATCATCGTGCAAGCGGTGAACAAAGTACAGGAAGGCCGCCCACACATCGTGGACGCCATTAAAAACGGCGAAATCGCCCTGGTGGTCAATACCGTCGGCAGCACAGTACAATCTGTTACCGACAGCCACAGCATCCGCCGCACCTCCCTCACCCAACGCGTACCGCAATACACCACCATCGCCGGCGGCGAAGCCATGAGCGAAGGCGCAAAAAGCCGCGAACACTTGGGCGTGTACAGCGTACAGGAATTGCATGGCCGTCTGAAAAACAAAGCCTAATCAATCCTATCGGATTTAAATAGTTAAAAGGCCGTCTGAAACCTGATTGCTCAGTTTCAGACGGCCTTTCTGCAAAAAGAAGGAAAACGTAATGAAACAAACTATTCAAGAAAAACTAACTCAAATTTCACTTGCCGAACCACTGCATTTTCTGCTGGCGGCGGAGAGTGGAAGCCGCGCATGGGGCTTTGCTTCGCCCGACAGCGATTATGATGTTCGCGCCATTTATATCCGTCCGCAGGAACATTATCTGCAAATTGATGAAGCAAAAGATACGTTTGAATTTATTGAAAACCAATGGTTTGACGTAGGCGGCTGGGACATCCGCAAGGCTTTGCGCCTGTTGAGAAAAAGCAATGCCGTATTACTGGAATGGTTGCGTTCGCCGATTGTTTATACACAAGATGAGGCATTCATAGGCCGTCTGAACGAACTTGCGCCCCAATACGTCCAAACCGCTGCGTTGTTGTACCATTATCGCGGTATCGCCGGCAATGCTTTGAAAGCCATGGATTTGGCGCAGCCGATTAAATTGAAGAAATGGTTTTACGTCTTACGCCCTTTATTGGCGGCACGCTGGGCAGTGAAACAAGGCGGTATTCCGCCAATGACTTTGGTTGAGTTGATGAATGAGTGGCAGACAGATTGTGCTACCCAAATTACTGATCTAGTCGCATTAAAAGCAGGACAAGACGAAAGTTATCTGCACACATTATCGCCAGAGCTGCAAAAGCTGACTGTTGACCTATATAACGAAGTTTCTGCCTTGTCTGCCCCTGCTGCCGAACCTGCCGATAGCGGGCCTTTGAACGAATTGTTCCGCTCCACCTTGGCAACCATTTATCCGTAAAAGGCCGTCTGGATATGCTGACCCTCGAAGACTTGTATACGCAAAACCTGATTCTGCTTGAAGCCGTGTCCGGCAGCCGCGCCTACGGTTTGGCAACGCCCGAGTCCGATACCGACATCAAAGGCGTGTTTTACCTGCCTAAATCCATGTTTTACGGCATGGAATACATCCAACAAATCAGCAATGAAACCAACGATATTGTGTATTACGAACTGGGACGGTTTATCGAATTGCTGTTGCAAAGTAATCCAAACACGCTAGAGCTGCTGGCTTCCCCTTCCGACTGTGTGCGATACCGTTCGCCATTGATGGATGCGTTCAAAACCGAATGGTTTATCTCCAAAACCTGCCAGCAAAGTTTTGCAGGTTATGCCTACGGACAAATCAAAAAAGCACGGGGATTGAATAAAAAAAATCAGCAATCCAATGCCGTCTGAAAAGAAAAGCATCCTTGATTTCTGCTACATCATAGAAGGTAGGCAAACTGTACCGTTACAATACTGGCTTGCACAACGCGGAATGGAACAAAGGCATGCAGGCTTAATCAAAATAGCCCACGCCCGAGAACTTTATGCGCTGTTTTACGATGCCGACGGCACACTTGGCTACCATGGTATTGCCCCCAAACCCGAAGCCACAACGCTTTCACTCAGCTCCATTCCCGAAGGTGAAACACCGCTTGCCCATCTATCCTTCAACCAAGACGGATACAGCAGCTACTGCCGCGAATATGCCTCTTATCAACAATGGCTGACAGAACGCAACGAAACACGCTATCAAGGCACGCAGGCGAACGGCCAAGGTTACGATGCAAAAAATATGATGCACACTTTCCGCCTGCTTGAAACTGCGCGCGATATTGCCCTTCATGGCGAAATTCGTCCACGCCGTCCCAATCGTGACGAATTGCTGGCCATCAAGCGCGGTTCTTTTCCTTACAATGAACTGTTGGCGCGTGCAGAAACATTGATTAACGAAGTAGAAAATTTGTTCGCCCAGTCCGATTTACCGGAAGCTGTAAACAGCACTTTGGCAATCAATGCCCTCGTCGAAATCCGAACCAAGATTTACGGATAAGAGAATCAAAAACAGAGGCTGTCTGAAATTATGTGTTTCCTCTTTTCAGACGGCCTTTTCATATTTCAAATTCTAACCGTCTGTCCATCAAAACAACCTTTTCTGCCATCTCCAAACAAGCAATAGCAACATGAAATATAATTTCGTTATTGATTGGATTCATACGACAAAATTGTTGTTTTTTCATCATAATCTAAAAATATCGAGTTTAACGCCTATTCTCCTTGCTTTATAATGGCCGTCTGAAATAAAAATACAATTAAAGCAGAAGCATGTCTTTGCAACTTAAGCAGATTTGCATAAT
>ERZ1674155.137-NODE-137-length-12656-cov-26.079914_pt1 | contig 12656 bp, 14 predicted proteins | sample MGYA00581305_ERZ1674155 | MGnify/ENA primary metagenome ERZ1674155 (study PRJEB41354, sample SAMEA4873344) | human saliva metagenome | biome: human-associated habitat [ENVO:00009003]; feature: mouth environment [ENVO:08000002]; material: saliva material... | reverse complement strand
TTATTCACACTTTCAAACTGGAGTTTTAAACAATGAAAGCAATCCAAAAAGGTTTTACCCTGATCGAATTGATGATCGTCATCGCCATCTTGGGCATCTTGGCCGTAATCGCTCTGCCTGCATACCAAGACTACACCATCCGCGCCAAAGTATCTGAAGGCTTGAGCTTAGCCGAGCCTGCAAAATTGGCTGTAGCAGAAACTGCTTCTGCTTTGGGTGGCCTGAAAGCAATTACTGCCACCAATACTGGTTACACTTTCCCACAAAAAGGTACTAGCTATGTTAAGAGCATTGCTATTACACCAGGCTCTGGCATAATCACAGTTACTACTCAAAATACAGGTGCGACTAAACAGCCTGTACTGACTCTGACTCCTGCTCAAGCAAACTCTGAGTCTCCAATTACTTGGACATGTAAATTTAAAGACAGCGAAGCTAAACACGTTCCTGCTAACTGCCGCTAATATTGGTATTGCAGCCTGAATAAAAGCAAATCCCATAACGCGGTTATGGGATTTGCTTTATAAAAATAAAAAACTTAAAAACGATACGCTCAAATGAATACCCCATTTCAAGCCCAAAAAGGTTTTACCCTGATTGAGCTGATGATAGTTATCGCCATCCTCGGTATTCTGGTTGTTGTCGCCATACCCACTTATCAAAACTATACCGGTAGGGCGCAAGCCTCCGAAGCACTATACCTTGCCGATGACCTGAAAACCGAAATCAGCATCGCTTCTGCAGTAAATAACCGCCTGCCAAATGCAGAGGATGTCAGCAAACAAGGCACAATCGGTGTTACCGCTCAACGCATCGGCGGCACATACATCCAAAACGGTGGCGTAACTGTAGAAGCAGATACAGGCAAAATCAGCATTCCTTTCGATAAAGGGCAAAACAAAGGCAAAGTCCTGACCCTGACCCCTTATCGAAATCATAACGATTCGACTTGGTTGCTCAACTGGCAATGCGGCGGAACGCTGGATCCGATAATGGTTCCCGCCATGTGCCGTGACAACTCACACGGATAAGAAGCAAGCATATACCCTAAGAAAAACACACAAATACATTGCAAAGAAAACACCCCAAACAAAGCCAAATACAAACGCGGAAAGCGAACAAACCAAAAGAACAAAACTCTCCAAAACAAGGTCCTTAAGAGCCTGAATGATCACATTACGAAAATAAATGCCGTCTGAAATCATTTTCAGACGGCCTCTTTATATCCAATCCTAATATGACATAAAACTTTGGTCTTGATTAGTTTCAGACGGCCTTCATCTTTTCACCACTACATAAAACAAATTCGCAACACCCCTGATAAGACAATTTGTCGCACATCTGAACTCAATATATAATTTAACCATGCAAGTCTTTATTTTTAAGCATTTTTCATTTTCAAAACATATATTATCGACACTGGGAGAACCATCATGCCTCATCTAAACTTGGATAAAACGGATTTAAAGATTCTGCAGGTTTTGCAGGAAAATGGGCGGTTGAGCAATGTTGAGCTTTCTGAAAAGGTGGCGCTCTCCCCTTCTCCCTGCCTGCGCCGTCTCAAACAGCTTGAAGATGCGGGCATTATTCAAAAATACGCCGCCCAGCTTTCCCCTGTTTCTTTGGGCTTGGGCTTGCAGGCTTTTATCCGTGTATCGATTAGCAAGGCAAAAGATGCGCGTGAGGATTTTTCCGAATCTGTCCGCGCTTGGCCGGAAGTATTGAGCTGCTTTGCGTTAACGGGTGAAACCGACTACCTGCTCCATGCCTTTTTTACCGATATGAACGCGTTTTCCCATTTTGTTTTGGACACGCTGCTTTCGCACCACGGCGTGCAAGATGCGCAATCGAGTTTTGTGTTGAAAGAAATTAAAAACACGACCGCTCTGCCTTTGGTTCATTTGGTTCAGGATTAATGATTTGAAACTGATAAAGGCCGTCTGTTGTTCAGACGGCCTTTTAAATTTCTATGGTTTGCGCTCACATCCATACACTTGTATACTTTTTAAGAATAATTCACATAAGCTTTTACCATGACTGACACTGCCCATCTCGACGCCCATACTGTTGCAGAACATACCAAACAATGGCTGGAAAAAGCCGTTATCGGGCTGAATCTCTGCCCGTTTGCCAAAGCGCCGCACGTTAAAAACCTGGTTCGCATCGTTGTCAGCGAAGCCCGTCATTTAGACGGTTTCCTTGAAGACTTGGATCGTGAATTGCAGCTTCTGGGCAATACGCCTGCTTCGGAATTGGAAACCACTTTACTGGTTCATCCGACGCTGTTCCCTGATTTTGAAATCTTCAACCAAATGTTGGAAATCGCCGATGATGCCGTTGTAGAAAACGAATTGGAAGGTATTGTCCAAATTGCGCCGTTCCATCCTGATTTTCAATTTGAAGGCACAGAGGCCGACGACATCAGCAACTACACCAACCGCTCGCCCTACCCGACTTTGCACCTGATTCGTGAAGACAGCATTGCCAAAGCGGCTGAAGCGTTTCCCGATGCCTCGGCAATTTTTGACCGCAATATCGCGCTGCTGGAAAAAATGGGGCATGAGGGCTGGGATAAATTAGACATTCCGCGTTGTCCATTTCCACATCACAAGCCGTCTGAAAACAAATAATTGGTGACGGGAATATGGTTCGCTATTTATTGATTTTTTGCGGCGCATTGTCGCTCGTCTTGGGCATTATTGGCATTTTCCTGCCATTACTGCCGACTACGCCTTTCATTTTATTGACCGCCGCCTTCTGGGCAAAAGCTTCGCCGCGCTTTCACAATTGGCTGTATCATCACCGCCATTTCGGCCCGATCATACAAAACTGGGAAAATAACGGCGCCGTGCCACGCAAGGCAAAATTCTTCGCTATCGGCATGATGGCCCTTTCTTGCCTGTTTATGTTTTGGCAATTTCCAGAACGCTGGTGGATGGGTGCCGTTTCATCAGTCTTCTGTAGCTGCGTGGCAGTGTGGATGTGGTTACGGCCGGAGGCATAAAATAAAACAGGTGGGCATTTTCGCTTACCTGTTTTTTATTTTCACACCTAATTTATCCATTAAAACAATCAGTAAGGACTAAAACACCCTATTTCATCCTCATTTTTCAGACGGCCTCCATTTATTCAATCAAATGTAAATTTTAGCTAAAATTAATTCAAAGTATTTTTTCGATAGCATTATTTTCAATATTTCAAACTCCTGTTTCAAAAACATTTTTTTACTACTTTCGACTACTTCCCTCCCTTTTATTTCTTTATTTGTATCAACATTTCTTTTGATTCCAACACTCTAAACCGTCCCTTAACACTTGCTTTGCGTTATACTTTCCCCTGACACCACCGCGCAGTTCGTCTGGATATTTTCAGACGGCCTGAATATTTCACCGCCGTGCTTTCTCAACGAAGTTCCTCACGGCGCAACAGAATAAAAAGGAAATACTATGCGCTATCTCTCATTTTTACTGCTTCTTGCCGCCTTTCCTGCTGCGGCATCCGATTTTGACGGCTCATCCGCAAGCCTGCTTTGGGGTCTGCCGTTTGCACTGATTCTCTTGTCTATTGCACTCGGACCTCTGTTTTTCTCCCATACTTGGCACCACCACTTCGGCAAAATTACGGCGTTTTGGACGCTGCTGTTTTTAACTCCATTCATCGTAACCTTTGGTTTCGGAGCCGGCGTACATACCGTTGCCCATGCATTGGTTGAAGAATATATCCCCTTTATCCTGCTGCTTTTGGCGCTCTATACCATTTCAGGCGGTATTTTTGTCAGCGGCGATTTGCATGGTTCGCCTAAATTGAACACAATCCTGTTGGCAGTCGGTACGGCTTTGTCTTCCATCATGGGGACAACAGGCGCGGCGATGCTGATGATTCGTCCGCTTTTGAAAGCCAACCATAAACGCCACTACCGCGTTCACATCGTGATTTTCTTCATTTTCTTGGTGGCGAATATCGGCGGCGGTCTGACTCCTTTAGGCGATCCTCCTTTGTTCTTAGGATTCCTGAAAGGCGTAGATTTCATGTGGACGGTCAAACACATGCTGATGCCTGTATTGATCAGTTCTGTGATTTTGCTGGCCGTTTTCTACATCATCGACAGCCGACACTTCAACCGTGAACAAAGCGAACACCTTGCTCCTGCTCCTTCCGATAAAGAAGAAAAAGTCAAAATTTACGGCAAATGGAATTTCCTGTTACTGGCCGGTGTTGTCGGCGCGGTTTTGCTGTCCGGTTTGTGGAAACCAAATCATCCGGGCTTTGAAATCTTGGGCAGCCATTATGCCTTGCAAAACCTGATGCGCGATGGCATTTTGCTGGCTTTGACCGCCGTATCTTGGATTATTACGCCCAAACAGGTACGCGCAGGCAATGAGTTCAACTTTGAGCCGATTGCCGAAGTGGGCAAACTGTTTTTGGGTATTTTCATTACCATTTCGCCTGTTTTGGCTATTTTAAAAGCCGGCGAAACAGGCGCATTGGCTTCCGTTGTTTCTTTGGTTCACGACGCGGCAGGCAATCCGATTAATGTGATGTATTTCTGGATGAGCGGCATTTTGTCGGCATTCTTGGATAACGCGCCGACTTATTTGGTATTCTTCAATATGGCTGGTGGCGATGCCCAAGCTTTGATGACAGGCCATCTGTTCCATTCGTTGCTGGCAGTATCCATGGGTTCCGTATTTATGGGCGCGCTCACTTATATCGGTAATGCGCCGAACTTCATGGTAAAAGCCATTGCCGAACAACGCGGCGTACCGATGCCTTCCTTCTTCGGCTACATGGCATGGTCGGTAATTGTATTGGTACCGCTGTTTGCCCTGCATACGATGATTTTCTTCGTTTGGCAGCTCTTTTAAAACTTAGAGGCCGTCTGAAATTCAGACGGCCTTTTATTTTCAGCTATATCATCAAATATAGCGTTTAAATATCAATCAGTTAAAAATTATTTCCCTTAACACTCGATTACACATTCCTACTTTTTTCCCAATTTTCCCGTAAAAATAAGCGTAAAACTGACATAAAGCAGCCTATACCTGATAAAATCTAAAGCTTTGTTGTTTGCGTTTATTCATTGTTTTTATAGCAAACCTCTGCTTTTTTTTAGACGGCCCACCCTTTGTTTCAAAGCATTACATGCCGTCTGAAAAAACAATCCGACATCCGAATCTCAACCCACCAAAAAGTAACGCATCCTTATGATTAAGATAAAAAAAGGCTTAGACCTGCCTATCGCAGGCAGACCGGAGCAAGTCATTTATGACGGCCCGGCCATCACCGAAGTCGCGTTGCTTGGCGAAGAATATGTCGGCATGCGCCCCTCGATGAAAATCAAGGAAGGCGAAGCCGTCAAAAAAGGCCAAGTGCTGTTTGAAGACAAAAAGAATCCGGGCGTAGTATTTACTGCTCCGGCTTCAGGCAAAATCGCCGCGATTCACCGTGGCGAAAAGCGCGTACTTCAGTCAGTCGTGATTGCCGTTGAAGGCAACGACGAAATCGAGTTCGAACGCTACGCACCTGAAGCGTTGGCAAAATTGAGCAACGAAGAAGTGCGCCGCAATCTGATTCAATCCGGTTTGTGGACTGCGCTGCGTACCCGTCCGTTCAGCAAAATTCCTGCTGTCGATGCCGAGCCGTTCGCCATCTTCGTCAATGCGATGGACACCAATCCGCTGGCTGCCGATCCTACAGTCATCATCAAAGAAGCCTCCGAGGACTTCAAACGCGGCCTGTTGGTATTGAGCTGCCTGACCGAGCGTAAAATCCATGTGTGTAAAGCAGCAGGCGCAGATGTGCCGTCTGAAAACGCTGCCAACATCGAAACACATGAATTTGGCGGCCCGCATCCTGCTGGTTTGAGTGGCACGCACATTCATTTCATCGAACCAGTCGGTGCGAACAAAACCGTTTGGACCATCAATTATCAAGATGTAATTGCCATTGGCCGTTTGTTTGCAACAGGCCGTCTGAACACCGAACGCGTTGTTGCCCTGGGCGGCTCTCAAGTCAACAAACCGCGCCTCTTGCGTACCGTTTTGGGTGCGAAAGTATCGCAAATTACTGCGGGCGAATTGGTTGATGCAGACAACCGCGTGATTTCCGGCTCAGTATTGAACGGCGCGATTGCACAAGGCGCGCACGATTACCTCGGCCGCTACCACAATCAGATTTCCGTTATCGAAGAAGGCCGCAGCAAAGAGCTGTTCGGCTGGGTTGCGCCACAACCGGACAAATACTCCATCACGCGCACAACCCTCGGCCATTTCCTGAAAAACAAACTCTTCAAGTTCAACACAGCCGTCAACGGCGGCGACCGCGCCATGGTACCGATCGGCACTTACGAGCGCGTGATGCCGTTGGACATCCTGCCTACCCTGCTCTTGCGCGATTTAATCGTCGGCGATACCGACAGCGCTCAGGCATTGGGTTGCTTGGAATTGGACGAAGAAGACCTCGCTTTGTGCAGCTTCGTCTGCCCGGGCAAATACGAATACGGCCCGCTGTTGCGCAAGGTGCTGGAAACCATTGAGAAGGAAGGCTGATTATGGGCTTGAAACATTTTCTGGAAAAAATCGAACCGCACTTCCTGCCGGGCGGCAAACATGAAAAATGGTATGCCCTCTACGAAGCTGCGGCGACGATTTTCTATACATCCGGCGCGGTAACGCGCAAAGCGGCACACGTCCGCGACGCGCTCGACTCCAAGCGCATGATGATTTTGGTGTGGCTGGCTTTGTTCCCTGCCATGTTTTACGGCATGTACAACGTCGGCGTACAGGCATTCGGTGCGTTAACGCCCGATTTGTTGCAACAAAACATCGCCAACGACTGGCATTACGCCCTTGCCAACGCTTTGGGCATCAATATGTCGTCTGAGGCGGGCGTGTTGGGCAAAATGCTGTTCGGCGCGATTTTCTTCCTGCCGATTTACGCGACTGTATTTGTTGTGGGCGGCTTCTGGGAAGTTTTGTTCGCATCCGTACGCAAACACGAAATCAACGAAGGTTTCTTCGTGACTTCGATTCTGTTTGCTTTGATTGTTCCCCCTACCCTGCCTTTGTGGCAAGCGGCTTTGGGTATTTCTTTCGGCGTTGTGGTTGCGAAAGAAGTATTCGGCGGTACAGGTAAAAACTTCATGAACCCTGCTCTTGCAGGCCGTGCGTTCCTGTTCTTCGCCTACCCTGCCAACATTACCGGCGATACCATTTGGACTGCGGTTGATGGCTATTCCGGTGCCACTGCTTTGGCGCAATGGGCGGCACACGGTGCAGACGGCCTGAAAAATGCTGTAACCGGTCAAGCCATTTCTTGGATGGATGCGTTTATCGGTAATGTACCCGGCTCAATCGGCGAAGTGTCCACTTTGGCGCTCTTAATCGGCGGCGCGTTTATCGTGTTCACCCGTATTGCCTCTTGGCGCATTATCGCCGGCGTGATGATCGGTATGATTGCCATGTCTTCACTGTTTAACTTCATCGGTTCGGACACCAACGCCATGTTCTCCATGCCTTGGTACTGGCACTTGGTAGTCGGCGGCTTCGCCATCGGTATGCTGTTTATGGCGACCGACCCTGTTTCCGCTTCCTTTACCAATGTCGGCAAATGGTGGTACGGCGCGTTAATCGGCGTGATGTGCGTATTGATCCGCGTGGTCAACCCTGCTTACCCCGAAGGCATGATGTTGGCGATTCTGTTTGCCAACCTGTTTGCCCCGATTTTCGACTATTTCGTCGCACAAGCGAACATCAAACGCAGAAAGGCGCGCAGCAATGGCTAAGAAATTCGATAAAGACAGCTTCAGTGGCACGCTGATTGTGGTATTGGTTGTCAGCCTGATTTGTTCCATCATCGTTGCCGGTGCGGTCGTCGGCTTGAAACCCATCCAAGAGAAACAAAAACTCCAAGACAAACAAGGCTATATCTTGAGCGTAGCCGGTTTGATGGATAAAAACACCGACATCAGCAAAACCTTTGCCGAGCGTATCGAGCAACGTGTCGTGGACTTGGCTACCGGCGAATACGTCGCCGATGCGCCTAAAGACTTCAGCGCACGCGTTGCCGGCAAAGACCCTGCCCAAAGCATCCAAATCAAACCTGAAGACGATTTGGCAGGCATCAAAAGCCGTGCCAAATACACTGAGGTTTACTTGGTAAAAGGCGAAGACGGCAAAGTCAGCCAAATCATCCTGCCTATGCACGGTAACGGCTTGTGGTCTGTCATGTACGGTTTTGTCGCCATTCAACCTGACGGCAACACCATCAACGGCATTACCTACTACGACCAAGGTGAAACCCCGGGTTTGGGCGGCGAAATCGGCAACCCTCTGTGGCAACAAAAATTCGTCGGCAAAAAACTGTTTGACGAACAAGGCAAACTCGCCCTGCATGTCGGCAAAGGCGCAAGTTCGGACAAAGAACACGGCGTAGATGCCCTCTCCGGCGCATCGCTGACATCTAAAGGCGTGCAAGGTTCGTTCGCCTACTGGTTCGGCGAAAACGGCTATATCCCCTACCTGAACAAATTGAAATCAGCAGGAGCACAATAATGGCTGACATGAAACGCTTGAAATATTTGATGTTTTCACCCTTTATCGACAACAACCCGATTGCCTTGCAGGTTTTGGGTATTTGTTCGGCTTTGGCGGTTACCACCAAGCTTCAGACGGCCATCGTGATGGGTATTTCCGTGAGTTTGGTAACCGGTTTTTCCAGCTTTTTCATCTCATTGGTACGCAACTACATCCCCAACAGCATCCGTATTATTGTGCAAATGGCGATTGTTGCCTCTTTGGTAACGCTGGTTGACCAACTGCTTCAGGCCTTTGCCTATGAACTGTCCAAACAGCTCTCCGTATTTGTCGGCCTGATTATTACCAACTGTATCGTGATGGGCCGTGCCGAAGCATTCGCCATGAAAGAGCCGCCGCTGGAAAGCTTGGTTGACGGTATCGGCAACGGCGCAGGTTACGGCATGATGTTGATCATCATCGCAACCATCCGCGAACTGATCGGCTCTGGCAAGCTCTTTGGCTACACCATTTTCCAAACCGTACAAGATGGCGGCTGGTATCAAACCAACGGCTTGTTCCTGCTCGCTCCCAGCGCGTTCTTCATCATCGGTTTCTTGGTATGGGGTCTGCGCACTTGGAAACCTGAACAGGCGGAGAAATAACACATGGAACATTACTTAAGCCTCTTTGTAAAATCCGTCTTTCTGGAAAACATGGCACTGTCCTTCTTCTTGGGGATGTGTACGTTTTTGGCGGTATCTAAAAAAGTATCCACCGCATTCGGTTTGGGCGTTGCCGTTACTTTCGTACTCGGCCTGTCCGTCCCTGCCAACCAACTCGTTTATTCGCTGCTGAAAGACGGCGCGCTGGTTGAAGGCGTGGATTTGACCTTCCTGAAATTCATCACCTTCATCGGCGTGATTGCTGCTTTGGTGCAGATTCTGGAAATGTTCTTGGACAAATTCGTCCCTGCCCTCTACAACGCATTGGGTATCTACCTGCCCCTGATTACCGTAAACTGCGCGATTTTCGGTGCCGTATCGTTTATGGCGCAACGCGAATACAACTTCGGCGAGTCCGTTGTATACGGTTTCGGTGCAGGTTTGGGTTGGCTTTTGGCTATTGTCGCTTTGGCGGGCATTACCGAAAAAATGAAATATTCGGATGTCCCTAAAGGCCTCAAAGGCTTGGGCATTACCTTTATCGCCGCCGGCCTGATGGCAATGGCGTTTATGTCGTTCTCCGGCATCCAGTTATAAGAAAGGAATCGGCATGGAGATTATTTTAGGTATCGTGATGTTTACCGTCATCGTCTTGGTTTTGGCACTGATGATTCTGTTTGCCAAATCCAAGTTGGTGAGCGAAGGCGACATCACCATCAAAGTCAATAACGAAAAAGAGCTGACGATGCCTGCCGGCGGCAAACTGCTGGGTGCGCTTGCCAGCCAAGGTATTTTCGTTCCTTCCGCCTGCGGTGGCGGCGGCTCATGCGGTCAGTGCCGCGTTGTCGTGAAAAGCGGCGGCGGCGACATTCTGCCGACCGAGTTGTCCCACATCAGCAAACGCGAAGCGCGCGAAGGCTGCCGTCTGTCTTGTCAGGTCAACGTTAAAACCGACATGGACATCGAAGTACCGGAAGAAGTATTCGGCGTGAAAAAATGGGAATGTACTGTCATCTCCAATGACAACAAAGCAACGTTCATTAAAGAACTCAAGCTTGCCATTCCCGAAGGCGAAGAAGTTCCTTTCCGCGCCGGTGGCTACATCCAAATTGAAGCCCCTCCTCACACTGTTGCCTACAAAGACTTCGACATTCCTAAGGAATATCACGAAGACTGGGACAAATACAATCTGTGGCAATATGTTTCCAAAGTGGACGAGCCGATTTTGCGTGCCTACTCTATGGCTTCATACCCTGAAGAAAAAGGCATCATCATGCTGAACGTGCGTATCGCTACGCCTCCTCCACGCGTACCTGATGCGCCTCCAGGACAAATGTCGTCTTATATCTGGTCGCTTAAAGCCGGTGATAAAGTAACGATTTCCGGTCCATTTGGCGAATTCTTTGCCAAAGATACCGATGCCGAAATGGTATTTATCGGCGGTGGTGCGGGTATGGCTCCGATGCGTTCCCACATTTTCGACCAGCTGAAACGTTTGAACTCCAAACGTAAGATTACCTTCTGGTATGGTGCCCGTTCTAAACGCGAAATGTTCTATGTCGAAGACTTCGACCAACTCGCAGCAGAATTCCCGAACTTCACATGGCACGTTGCCCTGTCCGACCCATTGCCTGAAGACAACTGGGATGGTTACACAGGCTTCATTCACAACGTAGTTTACGAAAACCACCTGAAAAACCATGAAGCACCGGAAGACTGCGAATTCTATATGTGTGGCCCTCCGATCATGAACCAGTCCGTGATCAAAATGCTCAAAGATTTGGGCGTGGAAGACGAAAACATCCTCTTGGACGATTTCGGCGGCTAACAAACAAAAAGGAAGAAACTTCGGTTTCTTCCTTTTTTATTGCCAGGTCGTCTGAAAACCATACTTTCAGACGGCCTGAACCTTTCTTTTACGATACAATAAAGGCTTCAAAAAATAATCCGCGAATCCCCTATGCCGTTTCTTTCCAATTCGTTTTACCGTCCGATAATCGGCTACACCGTTGCCATCGTTTCCGCACTCACGCTCTCTGCCTGCCAACCTGAAAAACAACAAACCATCACCCTGCAAGGCGAGACCATGGGCACTACCTATACCGTCAAATACCTTTCAGATGGTCAAGACAAACTCCCCTCCCCCGCCGAAATACAAAAACGCATTGATGACGCGCTTAAAGAAGTCAACCGGCAAATGTCTACCTACCAGACCGATTCCGAAATCAGCCAATTCAACCAGCTGCGCACCGTCAATCAGGCCATGCCCATTTCCCAAGACTTTGCCTATGTAACCGGCGAAGCCTTGCGTTTAAACAAATTGACGCACGGCGCACTGGACGTAACCGTCGGCCCTTTGGTCAACCTTTGGGGATTCGGCCCGCAAAAAGAAATCACACACGAACCGACCGCACAAGAAATCCAACATGCTTCAGAAATGGTCGGTACGGACAAACTCAAACTTTCCCAAAACGGACAGCAGCCTACACTTGCCAAAACCCACCCCGAAGTCTATTTAGACCTATCCTCCATCGCCAAAGGATTCGGCGTGGATAAAACCGCCGCCGAACTTGAAAAACTCAATATCGGCAATTATTTGGTAGAAATCGGAGGCGAGTTACATGGCAAAGGCCACAATGCACAAGGCAATCCTTGGCGTATCGGCATCGAGCAGCCCAATATCGTTCAAGGCGGCGCCACTCAAATCACCATTCCATTGGACAATAAATCACTGGCCACATCCGGCGACTACCGCATTTTCCATGTCGATAAGTCAGGCCGCCGCCTTTCCCATATCATCAACCCTAAAACCAAACAACCCATCAGCCACAACCTTGCTTCCATCAGCGTAGTAGCAGAAAACGCCACACTTGCAGACGGCCTTTCCACCGGATTGTTTGTTCTCGGAGAAACCGAAGCGCTTAAACTTGCCGAGCAAGAAAATCTCGCCGTTTTCCTTATCATCCGAACCCCGCAAGGCGGCTACCATACTAAAATGTCTAGCGCATTCAAGAAATTATTAAACTAACCTTCAGGAATACACACATGAAAACCCTCCTCCTCACTTTCGGCATTTTTATCATTGTCATCCTTGGCATGGCAGTCGGCTATATCTTCTCCAAACGCACCATCAAAGGCAGCTGCGGCGGCATTTCCTCTCTCGGCATGAAAAAAATGTGCGATTGCGACACGCCATGCGATACCTTGCAAAAAGAGCTGGATAAAAAACAACATTCCGACGACCAAGGCATCAAGGTCGATCATTAAGTCGTTGTTGAATGTTTATTAGCGATTTAAGGCAGCTTATCCTCTATCAGGCCGTCTGAAAAATAAAAGAGCGTAATCCCAATGGATACACGCTCTTTTATTTTGCCTCCTTACAAAGCAATCCAAAAATATCTTGCATACACATTTGAAACAAGCCCCCCAAAAACCAATCAGAAAATAAAAAGAAAAGCTCCTGCAAAACAGGAGCTTT
>ERZ1674155.135-NODE-135-length-12712-cov-28.121751_pt1 | contig 12712 bp, 19 predicted proteins | sample MGYA00581305_ERZ1674155 | MGnify/ENA primary metagenome ERZ1674155 (study PRJEB41354, sample SAMEA4873344) | human saliva metagenome | biome: human-associated habitat [ENVO:00009003]; feature: mouth environment [ENVO:08000002]; material: saliva material... | reverse complement strand
GGCATGGCTGTGCCAACAGCCTGATGATGGTTACTGTTTTTTCTTATAGTAATTTAGGAGATTTTGACGGTGAGGGTTGTCAGGATTCCGCTGTCCGCCTGTATCGGGCGGCGGGTCGGCGGATTGTTTGATTTGCGCCTCGTATTCCGCCTTAGCTTTGCGTGTGGCCGCTTCAGACGTCGGTGGCGTAGGGATGTTGGGGGAACGGTCGGAGGCGTAGAAGCCTGCCCAGCCGTTCAGAATAGCTTTCCGCATGGCGGCTTCGAGATCGTAGTTTTTATTTTTGAGGTCTTTGAGCTGGTTGAGCAGGATTTTTTTCTGCTTGATATTGAGAGGCTTGCCTTTTTCGGCACGCATTTTAAGAAAGTTGTTCCAAAGGTCGAGATTAACCCATTTTTCAAGGCGGAAATTGTCGATGTCGAGATGGTAGCGGCTGTCAAACTGCGGTAATGGCTCGCCTTTAACTAGATAGCAAAGCTCCAATAACCGCTCTTTGTTGAGCTGCCAGTGCATTCTGCCATGTACGCCTGCGCGTCGGCATTGGATCACACCTTTGCCCAATAAAAATTTCCGCGCCTTTTCGTACCCACGTCGCGTCAGTCCAAATTCAGCGAACAACTGGGCGGCTGTCTTGTATATCCAGCCCTGACGTTTTGGCTCCTTGTCAGCTACATCGCTCCACCAAAACAGTCCCGACAATAATGTCGCTGCCTGAATATTGGAGCCGCACAAAAGCCCGAACTCGCGGTAAACCACGAAGTCCGTTGTGATGTGATGACGAAGGTCGGCTGTGAGCATAGGATTTATTTTGCTCTTTTGTTATAAAGCGAGGGGTTAACTTTCAATTTTCCCTTTGTTATCTTTTCAACCTTATATGCTTGCTTTTCAGGAATGATATCTTTCCACTGAGTAACTGCTGAGGGGCTAACATCCAAATGTTGAGCAGTGGCACTTTTTGAACCGAAATATTCCAGTACATCAACTTTAAACATAATTTTTACCTGTCATTTTAAGTATTCTTAAATTATAAGTGTGAAGAAAACTTAAAGCAAGATGAGTTAAGATTACTTAAATCAATTTCGCAAACAGGTTTTGAACCGTGGAAACTTCAATTGGACAAAGAATTCGGCATAAACGAAAGGAGTTCGGTTGGACTCAACAAGAGCTTGCAAAGAAGCTCAAAGATGTCTCGCATGTAGCTATTTCTCAATGGGAGTCGAACACAACCAAGCCAAATGCTGAAAATTTATATGAACTATCTCAGATTCTTGGGTGTGACTTCGGCTGGCTTTTAAAGGGAGAAGGCGAAAATACAAATGTCTTATTTTTAGCTGATCCGGAAAATAAAAAAATTCCAATTTTGGAAATTACTCAACTCGAACATTGGCATATCGGTATAGACATACCAACCCCAATAGAAAGAGAGTACCTTATGAGTAATATCCACAAACACAGCAAATGTTTTGCTTTGAAAGTTCTGGATGATTCCATGAAACCTGATTTTGTAGAGGGAGATATGATTGTAATTGACTCAGAACAGAAGCCAGCACCTGGAGAGTTTGTAGTGGCTCGAGTTGATAAAGACATTTTATTTAGAAAGTATCAAGTTGAGAGCTCCGTGAATGGAGAGGCAGAATATTTCTCTCTTACCCCACTTAATCAGGATTTTCCCCCGTTCTCATCTTCTCGGCACTCCATTGAACTTCTTGGCACAATGGTAGAACATCGGATTTTTAGAAGGAAAAGATAATTTCCTGATTCACCCAAGATAAAAGGTCGCCCGTGAAAACAGGCGGTCTTTTTTTATTCATACAAAGCAATAACTTACAGCAACGAAACTAAAAAAATTAAGAAATCTTAAAATTTAGCTTGCTTAATAATTTAATATAACTTAAAATTAACCCAGTCACAGATTTAAGCTCTTTAAAAATTTGTAATGAAGCAACCGGCCTTCGGAGTTTTTTCGGAGTATAAACCTCGAAATAACAGGCGTAGAAAAGGCGATCGAGCCTTTGGGTAAGAACAAACGGTTGCTGGCAGCTTTCAACCTGCCAAAAAAAAATGCCGCGCATCCGGGTAGCCTGATGAGAGGGTCCGGTAACAGGCGGCAAGTTGGACGTATTTTTTAATCGGGACGTACTCCCGATGCAGCAGCGATAATCTGCGGACAAGCTGCAAAATACATTTTGCTTTTTCTTTTCCCGCCGTGAGCGGGTATTTATCGGATAAATCCGATAGGGCGTATGCCCAAATGTTCAGACGGCTCTACCCGTCTTTAAACATGTATCCAAATCCAAGCCCGCTTGTGCAAGAAGCGGGTTTCCGTTTGGGTTCATCTGAAATAATCAGACAAATTATTATAGTTCAAAGGTGTCATTATGACAAATATGATAAAGGCTAAGATTAAAGAACTGCAAAACAAGGCAGCAGAAATCAGTGAACATTTTGAAAACCAATCGTCAGTTTATGTGCGTTCGGGACAGGATATTTTTGAGGCGAACCGTGAGAATCACGATGACGCATTCCTCGCATCGCGCGTTGCAAATGACTACTGGTGGAAATTCGAGTGGTTTCTAAATGACAGTGATCTTTGGAAAGATAGCGATTTTGACGATATTGAAGAGATTGCGGAGGAATTTGAGGGTAGGTTTGCGGGATTTTTTCTGGAAGGATAAAAACAATGGTAGTTTTGTTAAATTTGTTTTTTGATGATTATGGAATTCCTTGTGTATGGGCATGGGTATTTCTTGCGATTGCGCTTTGCATAATCGACATTATTATCATGGCTATTTATGCCAATGACGATGACTTCCTGCCTTTATTTACAGTATTAACCAGTTTTGCCTTGTTTTTTGCACTGTTTTATTCAGTGAATTCAATGAATCCATACAAGCATATACCTATCAGTGGTTCGGACATCCAAAAGGCTAATTTACGAAGATGTATAGTTGATAAAACCGTAAATCTTGAAAATATCGAGGAAATTATGACTGACTGCCAACGCCGTGATCAGGAATTGAAATTTAAGACAGGAATCGAATCCTTAGGAAAATAGTGCAGAGAGGAAATATGAAAGATATTGAAATATGTATCTTAATGAACTTGGCTGGGGATACTTGTGAGTTCTTAGAATTGCGAGCTGGTTCATACATTATCCCTCATCCAGAGTTTTATTTTCCTCATCATGATGATCCTGAAATCTGTCGGGAGGGTAAAAATCGGCAGTATGGTATTTATCACACCCTACTGTTTTGAGCGATGTCCTGATAAGGCTGACTACCGGCAATAGGTCGGGGAGCAGGTGAAAGCCCTGCAATAATCTTCTGGAGATGAATGATAAGTGGACTGCTGCAATAAAATCAGACTGTCTATAATTTTAACATGGGCGTTGTTGCATTCATTCTATATATTCCGAGGCTGGAAAGAGTACGATAGGCAATCAGCTTTGACAACGATAGCCATCGGATTTCAGGTGTGGATTATATCGGAAATGATTATTTGGTTATCCTTGGATGTCGGCTCATGCCACGGTTGCTCCTCATGGTTTAGGTGATGGATATTCCTGCATCTCTATTTTGAGTGGATAACTAAGTATGAATCGGTAACACGTTGTATCATCTTTTCGTATGGCAATACTACCTTGACTTGTTTTGCAGTCGGAATAGCTGTACGCATCCAACATGAGTGGCCAGCGATCATACTCGGTAGCTTTATCATATGCTTTGATAATAAGCCCCCACATAATTAAGAGTGTTATTGCATAGATACCTTTTTTAAAAGATTTAAATAACGGGGCATTTCTACCCTCTATCATGAGTTTGAGTATATGCCACAAGATTGGAAGTGTTAAAAACGTAATAGCAGTGATGATAGTCCATACAGAAATTGAATAGTTAAGATATTCGGGATAGATCCCATATTTGTGATTGAAATGATGGATCGAAATTATTTTGGCGATAAATAATGCAAGTGCTGAAGAAACAAATAGTTTCCACGTCCATTTAAATTTTATTGAGATTTCACTATGGTTTTCCCATAGCTGCCAAGCGGAAAATATCACGCATAAAAAAATAAATAGAGGCATACTTTTTATCAAAAGCGAGCCATAAACAACACTGATAGTAATATTTTCAAATAACTCTTTTTGATTGTTTTTCATGGGCATTTCTTGTTTCGTGTAAAGAGAAGATGTGGTAATCCAATCTTAACACGGGTAGAGAAATGCCCGCCTATTCTCAAGGTCGTCTGAAAATGGTTTCAGACGACCTTCACTTCATCTAAAAGCGAAAGGAAGTAACATGAAAAAGATCCGCAAGCCCGTTAAGCAAATCATTATTGGTACTTATCATAGTATGAGAGCCGCATCTAAACAGGTTGATCTGTTGATGAAAGGTAATGGTGATTTGTGTGTGAATATCGTTCAGGATGGATGTAAGTTCCAAGTTCGCACAGTTGTTTGGCAATGAAAAAGCCGCTTTCATTCAAAAGCGGCTTTAAGTTGAGATGGATGATCTCGTAGGGGTACGCAGATTATCCTTTTTTTCGTCTTTTATTTCAATATGGAAAAGGTGTGTGTATGAAAAAATCTTTGGGTTTGTTAATTGCGGCGTTACTGGGAGCAGCGCCGGCGACTTATGCTGACGATGTGCTTACAGGCGATACGCGCTTGGCGTGTGAGGCAATTTTATGTCTGTCATCAGGTGATCGTCCAAGCGAATGTGCGTCTTCTATTAGACGATATTTTTCGATTCGCCACAAAAAATTGGGCAATACGATCAAGGCGCGTCGTAACTTTTTAAAAATGTGTCCGAGTAGTTCGGAAAGTGCCGAAATGTCGGGTTTGGTTGATGCAATTGCAAATGGAGCTGGCCGGTGTGATGCTCAAGAGTTGAACCGCATGATGCGTTATTCAAGGTTTGAGAAGGTATGCGAACAAAAAAACAAATATCGTTTTGGCCGACAATATACGTCTGATGAAAATTGCCAGATGGTTAAAAAGTTTTACGTCAGACCTGATAAACCGGAATACTGCAAGGCTTATTACGACCACGGATGGACGACTGCGGGCGATAAAGTACGATATGTCGGCGAAGAGAAGAATGGTGGTCGCTGGGTAGATATTCGTTAAATCTTCACTCCTGCTCTACATAGGCATAAATGTTTAGCAGCTTCGGCAGCCCTGCTATATAGGGCTGCTTTTTTTACAAACACAAACTTGTTCAGGGACGAGCAGGTTTCTTTTTGTAAAAAATCATTTGAACAAACGAAAGGTTATGCCATGAAAGAAGTCCATTTTATTGCACAAGGTAAAGGCGGCGTTGGTAAATCAACGATTGCAAGTTTTTTAGGTGACTACCTCAAAGCAAAAGCCAGTGGAGAGCAACTGCATTGCTTTGATACTGATCCCGTAAATCCTTCTTTTAGCCGTTTCTCGGCGTTAAATCCTGAAGTAATCGATATTTTAAATGACAGTAATAATATTGATTCCCGCTATTTTGATGGATTGATTGAGAAGCTGGTAAACGAGGAAGGTATTGCTGTCATTGACAACGGGGCTGCTACTTTTGTGCCATTGATGTCTTATATGGCAGAAAACGAAGTACCGTCCTTCTTGGCCGAAAACGGTATCCGCATGATTATTCATGTACCACTTGTAGGTGGACAGGCTCTTGATGACTGTATTACAGGTTTGGTGCAAACGTTAAATGCTTTACAGGCTGAAGTGGTTATTTGGCTTAACGACTTTCAAGGTGTGGTAACTAAAGATAAACCGTTTGAAGAATTTGGTGTTTATAAGCAATACAAGGATCGTATTATCGGCGTGGTACATATTTCACATCGCAACCCTGATACGTTTGGTGCAGATATAAAGGAAATGACAACCAAAAACCTGACTTTAACTGAAGCACAAACTTCAGGTGAATTTGGCTTGATGCCTCGCCAACGTCTGCGTACGGTACAGCGTGAGTTGTATGAACAACTGGATCAAATAGAGTTTTTGGCTACTCAACGCCATCCGGAAAAATCAGAGGCATGATATGGGAAAAGCAGAAGTAGATGCCATTATTGCCGACGTGTTCCGGGTTTCAGGTATCAAACTTACAGCAGACGACCCGGTTATTGCTATTCTGTTGGTACAGGAAAGCCGGTTGAAAGCCTTGTTTGAAGAACAACGTAACCGTACTCGTGAGGATTTTGACGGAATTACTTCAGAAATCGAAGAACCGTTGAAAACGGCAGTTCAAATTGCTGAAGATTTGAAGACTTATCGTGAACAGATTATGGCAGATCTTCTAGCAGGGTATGGTAAAGAGCTAGCTGAAAGTGAAGGCAAGTTGTACGCCTCAATCCAAGCCAAAATTGACAAACAAATGAAGGGATACCTTGACGAAGTAACAACGAAGATAAACCGGTCATGGTTAGTTGCGGCACTGATTTTCTTCTGTTCCATACTTGTTCTGAAATTTGTTTAGGGAACTTTATGCTGATAGAGAAGAGTGTAGAAGTTGTTACCGTAAAAGTAAGCGCCCTGTTTAATCCAAAGGATGATCAGTTTCCTCACTTCCGTCTCGTTCCACTCGAAGCAGACAGGCAGGGTTATCTCTGCCTGCTGTTTTATATCGACCGAAACAACTTTTTAGTGTTGGAATCCCGTATCAAGCGATATGCGGCAGTTAGACGGCTGTCGCTACTACAGGAAAACGCGCCCTACACGGTTTATGAAATATCGAGGTAATCCATGAAGACATATGACGTGAAAGAAGCGGCTCAATACTGCAAATGCCATCCCGAAACTATACGGGAACATATCCGCTCCGGCCGTTTGGCAGCCTCCATGCCCGGACGGAAATACTGTATCACGCAGCCCGCACTTGACGCATTTATAAACGAACTGGAAAATGCGCGGATGCTGGCTTCACTCGAAAGTAGGAGTGAACAAAAATGCCGATCTATAAACGCGAAAATGGCGTCTATTACATTGACATCACAACGCAAAGCGGTCAAAGAATTAGACAATCTTCTCGCACCAAAGACAAAAATGAAGCCCAAAGGCTGCATGACAAACTGAAACATGAATTGTGGCAGCAGGAACATTTCAACGAAAAACCGAAACGACTGTGGGATGAAGCGGCAGTCCGGTGGATTGAAGAGATGGGGTACAAGAAAAGCATCAGGGATGACATAAGCCGTTTGCGCTGTCTAGTTCATTTCAGAGGTATCTTCTTGCACCATATGAGCCGTGATTTCATCATGCAGACTATTAACCGCATGACTTGTTCGGACAGTACCAAAAATCGCTATCTTGCCTTAATCCGATCGATTTTGAATAAGGCGGAAAAAGAATGGGGCTGGCTGGACAATGTGCCGAAGTTGAAACTGTATCGTGAAGCCAAACGCCGTATCCGTTGGCTGAAGCATGAAGAAGCCCAAAGGCTGATTGATGCCCTGCCGGAGTATTTAGCTGATATGGCAGTGTTCAGTTTGGCGACAGGCTTGCGGCAACGCAATGTACTGGGGCTGAAGTGGTCGCATATCAATCTAAGTCGCAAGACGGCATGGATTGAGGCAGACGAAGCCAAAGCAGGACGCGCTATCGGCGTTGCCCTGAATCAGACGGCACTCGGTATATTGGAAAAACGGATGGGCAAACATCCATCTTTTGTTTTTACTCTACCAAACGGTAAACCCGTAAAAAGCATCAGTTCGCGTGTTTGGAAAAACGCATTGTCTCAGGCAGGCATTGTTGATTTCAGATGGCACGATCTGAGGCATACATGGGCAAGTTGGTTGGTACAAGCCGGAGTTCCGCTCGCCGCTTTGCAGGAAATGGGTGGTTGGGAAAATGTCGGGATGGTTCAGAAGTATGCCCATCTAGCCCCCGAACATTTGCACGGACACGCGGCTATATTAGACAGTGTCGGTCTTGGTTTCGACACAAAACAGGCACACCCCAATATAGGCGGTGGCTAAGAAAAAAGCCTAAACAATTGTTTAGGCTTAGGAAAAGTGGTGGGTCGTGAGCGATTCGAACGCTCGACCAACGGATTAAAAGTCCGCTGCTCTACCGACTGAGCTAACGACCCGATAAGCTGTGCATTATAGTGAGCTTGTTTCTTTCCGTCAACTGTTTTTTTGAAATTTTTTTCAAAAAACGTAAATCGGTTGTTATTTGGCGTTAATTCTCCCGTTTCCGAGTATTAATTATGTTATGATTTTCTAATCTGTCAGTTCTGATGGATATTTTTTAGACCAAAGGATATACAACATGAAAAAATTATTGATTGCTGCGATGATGGTGGCTGGTTTGGCTGCTTGTTCTCAAGAGGCGAAACAGGAAACTCAAGAAGCGGCTTCTGCCGTTGCTTCTGATGTGAACGCTGCTGCCGAACACGCGGCTTCTGTTGCCGATGCTGCTGCTTCCGAAGCTAAAGGCGCTGCTGAACAAGCTGTTTCTGACGCTAAAGAAGCCGGTGCCGATGCGAAGGAAACTGCGGAGAAAGCAATTTCCGATGCTAAAGAAACTACCGGTAAAGCCATCGATGGTGCTAAAGAAGCCAGCGACAAAGCTTTGGACGATGCAAAAGTTGCTGTGGGCGAAGCTAAAGACGCTGCCAAAGATGCGGCTAAAGATGCTTTGGGTAAAGCTGCCGATGCAACTCAAGAAGCTGCCGACAAATTGAAAGATGCTGCTAAATAAGCTGGTGTCCGATACAAAAAGGCCGTCTGAAAACATTTTTCAGACGGCCTTTTTGTATCGGCGGATTATTTTTTTTCTTGCTGACGCGTGTACACCAAAGAAGTCAGGATGGATGCGCCCAGTGCGCCGAAGACGACGGACAGGGAAATGGAAATCGGGATATGTACCCAGTGCATAATCAGCATCTTGATACCGATAAAGCTCAATACGAAGGCCAAGCCGTATTTGAGGAAGATAAAGCGTTCGGCAAAATCCGCCAGCAAAAAGTACATGGCGCGCAGGCCTAAGATGGCAAAAATGTTGGAGGTAAGGATGATGAACGGGTCGGTGGTGACGGCAAAAATAGCGGGAATGCTGTCCACGGCGAAGATGACGTCGCTCAATTCGATCATAATCAATACCAGTAAAAGCGGCGTAGCGATGCGTTTGCCGTTTTCAATGGTAAAGAATTTTTCACCGTCAAACTGTGGGCTGGTCGGGATGACTTTTTTGAGCAGGGTCAGGATTTTGTTTTGGGAAAGGTCTTCCTCTTCTTCCGATTCGGGTTTCATCATGTGGATGCCGGTATAGAGCAGGAATGCGCCGAAAAGGTAGAGAATCCATTCAAATTGCTGTACCAGTGCCGCGCCGATGAAAATCATGATGGCGCGCAGGACGATGGCGCCGAATACGCCATAGAGCAGGACGCGGTGTTGGAATTTGGGTTCGACTTTGAAATAGCCGAAAATCATCAGGAAAACGAAGATGTTGTCGACGGCAAGGGATTTTTCGAGCACATAGCCGGTGAAGAATTCGAGGACTTTTTCTTTGGCGACAACGACCCCGTAAGCCGGGTTGCCCGCCAGTTCGAAATAGAGCCAGCCGGCAAACGCGCAGGATACGGCCACCCAAATGCCGCTCCAAGCGAGGGCTTCTTTAATGCTGACTTTGTGGGCGCCGTTTTTTTTCAGCGACACCATATCGATGGCGATCATGATTAAGACGGCAATAAAGAAAATGCCGTAAAACGTCGGCGAGCCGACGGACGGGTATTGGGTCATAAACAATCCTTGTGTGTGGGGAAGGGTAAGGTTTACCAAGACAGGTAGAACATTGCTTTGGCAAAAAAGACGATAAACAGCATATGGCTGAATACGACGGCGTGTATGTATTTCGACCAGCCGACGGTGAGGGTATGCCGTGCCATTTTGACGACGGCGATGGCAAAATGTACCAAAACGCTTATTGCCAACAGGATTTTGATGCTCAGCATGATGCCGAAGGAGCTGTCGAATGGGTGGTGCAGTATCGGCAGGTAGCGGTTGTACACCATCACGATGCCGCTGATGAACAGGGTAATGACGACAGGCGGCATCACGCGGACGGCACGATAGGACATGGCACGTTCGACTTCGCGGCGCGATTCGCGCGAAACGCGGCCTGTGTGTAAAACGGAGAGGACCAGCATTTCGAAAAATACGCCGCCGACAAAGGCAATCGCGCAATAAACGTGGATGATGTGTGCCAGTGCGTAGATACTCATGACGGGTGTTTCCGGTAATTCAGACAAGTCGTCATTGTATCACTACCGAATGCGGTTGATGCATGCGCAATTTTATGCCAAATATATTAAAATTTATAAATATTCTTTTGGAATTGCCGTTTGTTTTTGCATTTAACCGTTCATCAAGAGCGTTATCTTAGTTTAATCTGTCTTTACTTATCAGAAAATATATTAATGAAAGGTTGTGCCATACTGTTCCATATACAGCTTAACCCCTGATGGAGAATCAAACCATGAAGAAAACTTTTGCAAAAACTGTGACCTTGATCATGCTGGCCGCTTCTTTGGGTGCGTGTGCCAATATGACTCAAACCCAACGCAACACTGCTGCTGGTGCGGTATTGGGCGGCGTGGCAGGTAATTTGATTGGTGGCGATACCGGCTCTACCTTGGGTGGCGCAGCTTTGGGTGGCGTTATCGGCAGTCAAGTTCATACCCGCTACTAATCCTTTATTCGGTTAAAAATAAAAAGGCCGTCTGAATGTTCAGACGGCCTTTTGTTTTTACGGTTTATTCGTTGACGAACGTTACACCGGTCAGTTGCGATTGCAAAATAGCAGTGCGCAAGGCAGTCAGTGCTTTCGGACGGACAAAGTTGCGGCGATAAGCCAAAACGACACGGCGGTGCGGTGCAGTGCCTTCAAACGGGATAATGCTGAAAAGCATGTGGTCGTTTTCGGTCAATGCGGTAGCCGGCATGACGCTGATGGCCAGACCGCTGGCAACCATGTGGCGGATGGTGTTGATGGAGCTGCCTTGCAGGGTATTGGTCAAGCCCTGGATTTTTTGCTTGGAAGCCAATTCGGAACAGCTTGCCAACACTTGGTCGCGCATACAGTTGCCTTCGGACAGCAGCAACACTTGTTCTTCGCTCAAAAGTTGAGGCGTAACGGCATCGAGTTCTTCAAAGTGATGTCCTTTGGGAACGATGACGAAGAAAGGTTCGTCATACAGGGGCTCGGTTACGATGCCCGGCTCTTGGAACGGTTCGGCAACGACGATTGCATCGACATCGCCGCGTTTGAGCGACTCGGTCAGGATGTGGGTATAGTTCTCTTCCAGCATCAGCGGCATTTTCGGCGCGGTTTCACGCAGCGCGGTAATGAGCTTGGGCAGAAGGTAGGGGGCAACGGTAAAAATCAGGCCGAGTTTGAACGCGCCTTCCAATTCGTTTTGCTCTTCATTGGCAAGGTGTTTGATGAGTTCTGCTTCTTCCAGAACCCGGCGGGCTTGGGCGACAATGCGCTCGCCCGCTTCGGTCGTGATGATGTCGTTGCTGCTACGGTCGAACAGGGATACCGACAGCTCTTCCTCCAGCTTTTTGATGGCGATGGAGAGGGTGGGCTGGCTGACAAAGCAGCGTCGTGCGGCACGTCCGAAGTGACGTTCTTGTGCGACGGCTACGATGTAACGCAATTCGGTCAAGGTCATGTGTTAAGCCTTTTTTTGTTCCGGCAGGGTGATGTTCAGCTCAAGAACGTCCAAGCCGTCTTGTTTCTCTTGGGAGATGCGGATGTCGTCCAATGATACGTTGACGTATTTGGACAGGACTTCCAGCAGCTCTTTGCGCAAGGTCGGCAGATAATCCGGAGCTTGGCCTTCTTGTGCGCGTTCTTGCGCGATGATGATTTGCAGGCGGTCGCGCGCGACGGTGGCGGTTTTCGGCTTTCTGCCGAACAGCATATCGAGCAATGACATGTATTAACCTCCGAACAGTCGTTTTAAGAAACCTTTTTTCTCGGCTTCAAGGAAACGCATTTCACGGTTTTCACCCAAGAGGCGGGCAATAACGTCTTTGTAGGCTTCGGCTGCGGCGGCATTGTCTTGGTGGATGACAGGTTCGCCGGCGTTGGAGGCCTGCAGGACGTTTTGTGATTCGGGAATCACGCCGATCAACGGGATGCGCAAGATGTCGCAGATGTCTTGTACCGACAGCATTTCGCCTTTGGCCACACGCTCTGGGGAGTAGCGGGTAATCAGCAGGTGCTCTTTAACTGTGCCGCCTTGTTCGGCTTTGCGGGATTTGCTTTGCAAAATGCCCAAGATACGGTCGGAGTCGCGGACGCTGGATACTTCCGGATTGGTGGTAATGATGGCTTCGTCGGCAAAGTAGAGCGCCATCAGTGCGCCTTGTTCGATACCGGCAGGGGAGTCGCAGATAATGAACTCGAAGCCCATTTTTTTGCTGGACAGCTCTTTCATCACTTTGTCGACGCCGTCGCGGGTCAGCGCGTCTTTATCGCGGGTTTGCGAGGCGGGCAGGATGTAGAGGTTTTCGCAGTTTTTGTCTTTAATCAGGGCTTGGTTGAGTGTGGCTTCGCCTTGGATGACGTTGATGAGGTCATACACGACGCGGCGTTCGCAACCCATAATCAGGTCGAGGTTGCGCAAACCGACGTCGAAGTCGATTACGGCGGTTTTGTGGCCGCGCAGGGCCAGGCCGGTTGCGATGCTGGCGCTGGTAGTGGTCT
>ERZ1674155.133-NODE-133-length-12817-cov-24.968814_pt1 | contig 12817 bp, 9 predicted proteins | sample MGYA00581305_ERZ1674155 | MGnify/ENA primary metagenome ERZ1674155 (study PRJEB41354, sample SAMEA4873344) | human saliva metagenome | biome: human-associated habitat [ENVO:00009003]; feature: mouth environment [ENVO:08000002]; material: saliva material... | reverse complement strand
ATACTATTAATCTAATTGGGTAGAAAGCAGAGCTGTAAAAACAAGATAAATTATTTATAGTAATTAAAATAGATTTGAAAACAAACCTGACTTTGATTTTGTGAGTTGGTATCGCTGGTTAATCTGTTTCTGTATAAAAAGGCCGTCTGAACAGTGTTTTTCAGACGGCCTCACTACTTCTTTTTTACAGCAAAGGACTCATCAGGCGGACGGCATTTTCTACGAGGCCGCGGAGTTTGGAGCGTTGTTGCCATGATTTGATGGCAATGTAGCTGCAGTTTTTGAGGTAGTCACGTTGGAGGTTGCAGATTTGTTTGGTGGTGTCGCGATCGTAGATAGCGAGGCTGATTTCGAGGTTGAGGAAGAAACTGCGCATGTCCATATTGACCGTACCGAAGAGGGAGTAGTCTTCGTCTATGGTCAAGGTTTTGGCATGCAGAAGACCACCTTCAAACATGGCGATTTTGACGCCGGCTTCCAGCAGCATAGGGTAGTAGGCGCGTGAGGCGTAGCGTACCATCAGTGAATCGACTTTGGCGGGCAGTATCAGGGTTACTTTGACGCCGCGTTTGGCGGCGACGGTTAATGCCATGAGAAGCGGCTCGTCAGGGACGAAGTAGGGGGTGGTAATTGTGATTTGTTTGGTAGCGGCATAGATGGCGCTGATGATGGTTTCGTAGATGACGAAGCTGCTTTGCTCGGGGGCGGAGGGAATGATTTGGGCAACAATATTGCCTTGCTGCATTTTTTCGGGAAGGATTTGGGGCAGCAGGTTTTTTGCTTGGTTGAGGTATGTTTGTACGTTTTGGAGGTTTTTATCGGTTTCGACGGCAAGGTCGGCGAAGAAGACGGCTGACAGCTCCAGTACCATAGGCCCTGTGCAACGCATCATGGCATCTATCCATTCGCCGACGCCTGAGTTTTGTTTGAAGTAGCGCGGATCGACGAGGTTGAAGCTGCCGGTGTAACCGATTTTGCTGTCGATAACGAGGATTTTACGGTGGTTGCGCAGGTCGGTGCGCGTGAATAACGTACGCCAAATGCCGACAGGCAATGAGGTATGTACTTCAACGCCTGCTTGGCGCAGTATCTCTATCCAATCGCTTTCAAGAAAGCTCCTGCTGCCGACGGCATCGGCCAATATGGAGCAGTCTACGCCTCTGGCTTTGGCGGCAAGGATTTCATTTAGAATTTCTTCGATGCGGCCTTTGGGTTCGATAATGTAAAAGGCCAACAGGCAGGAATGGGCTGCGGCGCGTATGTCGGCAAGCATGCTGTCGATGATTGCATCGGTGGTCGAGAGCAGGCTCATGGCGTTGCCTCGGGTTGCGCCCAGCCCCGTTCCTTTTTCGGCAACTTTACTGATGCCGTGGTAACGTGATTTCACTTGGTCGGCAATATCGAGATACATATCGGTAAGGTGGGCGGCGGCAAAGTTGCGGTAGAAGCGGTTCATTTCGCCGGTACGTTTGGCGCGGGCCGTCCCGAGACGCGGCTCGCCGATGAGGATGTAGGCGATGGTTCCGAATACGGGGAAAAGGAAGAGGATAATCAGCCAGGCAAAGGTTGAGCCGATGTTTTTTTGTTTGTACAACACGCGCAGCATGCAGGCGAGTGCGGCGCAGGTGTGGGCGAAGATAAAAATCTCGGTCCAGGTAATGTCTTTTAAGAAATTCATATTCGGTGGGGAGTGGTTGGGTTTTTCAATTTGAAGGTTGGGGCCGACAAGCTTCAAATATTAAGTATATAGAAAAACCGTCTGAAAACAAATTTACACGATAATTGTGTTTTTGTTTTCAGACGGCCTTTGAGTTGCTTTCATTAACGGTGATACTGACGGGACAATTCGTGTACGGTATCGACCAGAATTCTGGCGTGTTCGGGGTCGGCGTGTTGGTTGATGCCGTGGCCGAGATTGAATACATGGCCGCTGCCGTTGCCGTAGTCGGCAAGGATGCGTGCGACTTCGGTGCGGATAGATTCGGGTGTGCCGAAGAGGGCAAATGGGTCGAAGTTGCCTTGCAGGGCGACTTGTTTGCCGACGCGGCGGCGGGCTTCGCCGATGTTGCAGGTCCAGTCCAAGCCTAATGCGTCTGCACCGATTTCCGCCATGCTTTCCAGCCATAAGCCACCGCCTTTGGCAAACACGATAACAGGCACGCGGCGGCCTTCGCTTTCGCGTTTGAGTCCGGCTACGATTTGACGGATATATTTCAGGCTGAATTCTTTAAATGCGGCATCGCTCAACACGCCGCCCCAAGTGTCGAAAATTTGTACGGCTTGTGCGCCGGCATCGATTTGGGCATTGAGATAAGCGGTAACGGCTTGGGCGTTGGTGTCGAGGATTTTATGCAGTAAATCAGGGCGCGAATACATCATTGTTTTGATGGTGCGGAATTCTTTGCTGCTGCCGCCTTCGACCATGTAGCAGGCGAGTGTGAACGGGCTGCCGGAGAAGCCGATGAGCGGAACGCGGCCGTCCAGTGCTTTACGGATGGAAGTTACGGCATCAAAGACGTATTGCAGTTTTTCCATGTCGGGAACTTGCAGTTTGGCGATGTCGGCTTCGTGTTGCAAGGTGCGTTCAAATTTTGGGCCTTCCCCTTCGGCAAAATATAGGCCCAAACCCATGGCATCGGGGACGGTCAGGATATCGGAAAACAGAATCGCTGCGTCCAGATCGAAGCGGTCTAAAGGCTGGATGGTGACTTCGGTCGCCAGCTCGGTATTTTTGCACAAATCGAGAAAGCTGCCTGCGCGCGCGCGCGTGGCTTTGTATTCAGGCAGATAGCGTCCGGCTTGGCGCATCATCCAGATGGGCGTGTATTCGACAGGCTGTTTGAGCAGGGCGCGGAGGAAAGTATCGTTTTTCAGAGCAGTCATGATAAATAGGCTTTCTGATTTGGTATGTTGGAACAAAGTTCAGACGGCCTTAGTTGTTTATTCAGGCCGTCTGAAATAATTAAATAGAAGCTGGTATGAAAGATTTCATGAGTTGTTAATGCGAAATCAGCACATCAATTTGGTTGAGGAAGGGCTGCCGGATGTTCTTCCTCGGCCACGCTTTCCAAAACCAGATTGCGTTGTTCTTGCGCTTTTTGCGGCTGATCGGTTTCATCAAACACGCAGGCCAAGACCAAATGCGCAGATACGCTGGGTTGCAGGGCGATGCTGGCTTCGAGGTAGCCTTGGGCTTTGCCCCAAAGTTTGCGGCCGTAAGCCAGTTGGCCGAGATACATCAACAGTAGCGCATTGTCCGGTTGTTCCTGCAACCAAGAATCTGCCAAATCGATGGCTTTTTGCTGGTCGCGCTCGCTTAGGAAACGCACGGATTCGACAAATGCTTCCAAAAGCTCGGGCTGGCGGTTTTGCGGATAATGGGTTTTTACCCATTTGACCGCTTCGGCATACAAGCCCAAACGCTCGTATTTCTCGGCAATCGCGACGCACAATTCGCCAGATTTCACGTTTTCGGGAATCTGTTTCAAACAGGCTTTCAGACGGCCTGCATCGGTTACTTCGCTCAAGAGGCGGCGATATGCCCAGTTTTGATACTGTTCTGCTTCGTAATCGTTGATGGCGCCGGCTTTGACCAGTTTTTCCGCTTTTGCCAAGACATCTGAAGCATCGCCGTGATCAAAGGCATAACGTAATTGCAGACGCACCAAACGGCTCAAGTTGCCGTTGATTTTTGCTGCTGCTTCAAGGTTTTGTGCGGCAGTCGGATAATCGCGGCGGCCCAGTGCGGATTCGGCCAGCAAAAGATGACGGGAAAGCTGTTGTTTTTGCGGAAGGTGTTCGATTTCGTGCAGGTAGCGGTCGCGCAGTTCGAAGTTTTCCATTTGGTCGGCCGCGTGCGCGCCCAACATCAAAGCCAGGGTGCGGTTGTCGCCGGCTTCTTTGTTTTGCAAGACTTTGGCGGCTTCTTGTTCGGCTTTTTCAAAACGGCCTTCAAAATATGCCAAACCTGCGCTGTTCAAAGAGGCAGAAGCCTGACGGCCTTTGCGGGCAATGCCGAAGCGTTGCATACGCGCCGGAAGGTTCAAGAGGCCGAACACGAATTTAATCAGGAAATACAAGACGAATACGCTCAACAGCAGGCCTAAAACAAAGGCATGCAGATTGATGCGCAGCATGGTTTGCTCAACCACGACATATACGTTGCCGGTATAAATGCCGGAAGCCAACGCTAAACCGACGGCGGCGGCAAACAGAATGACAATCCAAACGACGGTTTTCATGCTTGCTCTCCTTTAATTTTGGCAGCAGGCTTGGTTTGGTTTTGTGGTTTGGCAGTTTCGGCAGCCGGTTCTTTTTTGTTTTCAGACGGCAATGCAGGTGCTTCCAGAGATTGAGGGGCAGAAGCGGCGGCCGGTGCGGCAGTCGTGGCTTGCTCGGTAGCTGCCGCCGGAGCAGAAGCGGTTTTCTCGGCGGCTTGGGTTTGTGCAGCTTCTTCGGTCGTCATTTGTGTACGCGAACCTTCTTGATAAGCGCGAACGGCACTCAAGCTGGCTTTCAGGCTGTCGTCTGAAATCATGCGGACATCAAGGGCTTTGAGTTCGGCCAACTCTTTCAGCCATGACTGGGTAGCAGGGGATTTGCTGTCGAAGTATTGTTTTACGGTCGCTTCAACGTTGTTCAAATCGCTTTGATACACTTCGCCGTTGTGTTGCAACAGGGCAATGCGCGCATCCAAAAGGCGCAGGCGCAGGTTTTCACGGATGAAGTAGGTTTGTTCGGGCGAAATCAACATGGCGTCGTTGCTGTCCAGATGACGGACTTCAACCAAGCCTTTGAGGGCATTGAGGGATTTTTCCCATGTGTTTTCCCACCAAGTTCCTGAATGGGCGGTTTCGACAGGCGCGGCACCCGGTTTCAATACGCCGTCCAAGACCAAAGGCAGGCCGGAAATGGCGGTTTCCAAACGGTCGATACGCAGGGCGGTAGCGGAAATATCGACATAAGGGCGGTTTTTCAGCGCGGCCAAATCATTGCTGATGGCTTGTTTGACGGGGATAAGCTCGGGCTGGTCAAAACGGCTCAGGCGGCTGTCGATGTGTTCCAATACGCTGACCGCGCCTTGGAGGTTGCCTGACAGCATCAATTGTTGCGAAGCCGTGTTCAACATGGATTCGGCTTCGTCAACCAGCCAGTTGACACGGCCTTTGAGCAGCTCTTGATAAGCTTTTTGCGTTTGCAGAATTTGATCGCTATTGCTTTTTTGACCGTTGTTCAAGCGGTCTAACTCGGCCTGAATAGCGGTTTGGCGGTTGAGGTTGTCTTTTAAAAGGCTGGCGTTTTCAGATTCGCCCAACGCAGCTTTGTCGATTTTTTGGTTGAATTCGAGCTCTTGGTTTTTTAAAACATTTTGACCCTGTACAAACAGGAATCCGCTCGCGCCCAAGCCAAGCAGTGCCAAGACGGTTGCACCTGCGGCCAAGGCTTTGCCGCCGGATTGTTTGATGATGACAGGGGCGTTGTTTTGTGGGAGATTGTTGGACTCGGGCATGCTCGCCTCCACTCGCTGAGGTTGGGTAGGTTTGATTGGTTCAGACGGCCTGGTGTTTTCAGAACGTTCAGGCGCCGAAGCTGCCGTATTGGCAACTTGTCGGGTATCTTTATTGTCTTCGACTTGGGTCACTGCTTGGCTCCTTTGTGGCATGGATGAAAGTGCTGCGGATAAAGAGGTGACGGTTTCTACGTGTTTGGCGCCGACGATGCGAAGCGCATCGGCAATGCGCGGATGGTGGGTAAAGTATAGCAAGGATTCGAAGAATCGGGAAAATTGCGGCGGAATCTGATGGAAAAATTCTCGTGCAAGTTCGCCGGATGTAACGTAGGCGGCGGTGATGTCTTCAGTTTTAAAGTGCTGCCAATCGATGGCGTGTGGCCGTCTGAAATAGATTTCGGCGAAGTCGATTTGAAAACCCAGTGCGCTTAATTTGTCTGCCAAATAATCGCGGCCGCCATGACCTCGAATAATGAGAACTCGGGCGTTGGGTGGCAGGTTTTTCCAAATAGGCATTCTCAAGACGGCTTCGCTGTCGTTGCCATCTTCGGGGGAGAATACGGGATAGGGGGAGAATTGCGCCAAAGTATGTTGGCTGGTTTGGCCGACGGTAATGTGTGCTTTGGGGCCGTCTGAAAAGTTCAGGTGCGGAGCTGCGGTTTCAATAGCGGTCGGGCTGACCCAAAACACGACATCGGCTTGCTTGAATTGTTCGGGAAGTTTGTTTAGTGCCGAACGGTCTGCCTCTATTTCAATCGGACTCAATACTTGAGCCTGCCAACCGGCTGCATGGCAGGTTTGGATATCTTGTTGCGGACGGTTGGACGGACGGATAATGAGTAGAGTAGGCATAATGTGGGATAAATTATTAAGGTTTTAGGCCGTCTGAAAGAAGGGTTTCAGACGGCCTGTTGCCGGAGATACGTTATTGATCGACGAATGCGCGCTCAATCAGGTAGTCGCCGCGGACACCGGTTTTCGGAGAAACGGTCAGGCCGAATTCGTCCAAGACGTTGCAGGTGTCTTTCAACATGGCAGGGCTGCCGCACAACATGGCGCGGTCGTCTTGCGGATTGATTTTGGGCAGGCCGATGTCTTCGAAGAGTTTGCCGCTGCGCATCAAATCGGTCAGACGGCCATGGTGTACATAGTCTTCGCGTGAAACAATCGGGTAGTAAATCAATTTTTCTTTAACCAAATCGCCCAAGTATTCGTGTTCGGGCAATTCTTTGGTAAAGCGGTCGTAGTATGCCAAGTCTTTTTTGTAGCGTACACCGTGAACCAAGATGATTTTTTCGAATTGCTCGTAAATTTCAGGGTCTTTGGTAATGCTCAAGAAAGGGGCGATGCCGGTACCGGTGCTCAAGAGGTAGAGGTGTTTGCCCGGATTCAGGTCGCCGGCAACCAGTGTACCGGTCGGTTTTTTACTGATGAGGACATCATCGCCGACTTTAAGGTGTTGCAGGCGGCTGGTCAATGGGCCGTCTTGTACTTTAATGCTGAAAAATTCCAGATGCTCTTCCCAGTTGGCAGAAGCCACGCTGTATGCGCGCATCAGCGGTTTGCCGTCAACCATCAGGCCGACCATGACGAATTGGCCGTTTTCAAAGCGCAAAGATTCGTCACGGGTGCAGGTGAAAGTGAAGTAAGCGTCGGTCCAGTGGTGTACGGACAAGACTTTCTGGGTATTGAATGCTGCCATTGATATTTCCTGTCGGATAAGGCCGTCTGAAAAGGATAAGTCGGGGCGGCCGAGGTTAATAAAAAGAGTGGAATACGACTTCAGCTACTTGCTCGCCGGTACGGCTGATTTTTCGCTGAGGCTGTGCAGGTCGGCATAGCGTCCGCCTGCGCTGATTAATTCTTGGTGTGTGCCTTGTTCGACGACATTGCCTTCATGCATGACAACGATGTTGTCGGCTTTTTCGATGGTAGAAAGTCGGTGGGCAATCACCAAAGTGGTACGGTTTTGCATCAGGTTTTCCAATGCGGTTTGTACCAAACGTTCGGATTCATTATCCAATGCACTGGTGGCTTCGTCTAAAATTAAAATCGGCGCGTTTTTCAAAAGCGCACGCGCGATGGCGAGGCGTTGACGTTGGCCGCCGGACAGTTTTAAACCGTTTTCGCCAACTTCAGTGTGCAGGCCTTGCGGCATTTTTTGGATAAATTCCCAGGCATTGGCTGCTTTTGCGGCATTAATAATTTCTTCTTCGCTGAATTTGTCAGCTTGTGCATAGGCAATGTTTTCAGCAATCGTACCATTAAACAGGACAACGTTTTGGCCGACGAATGCCATGCGGCTGCGCAAGCTTTCGAGCGTATATTCATTGACGTTGATGCCGCCGATCAAAACTTCGCCTTCATTGGGATTAAGGAAGCGCGGCAACATATTGGCCAAGGTGGTTTTGCCGCAACCCGATGCGCCGACCAAGGCAGTCACTTTGCCTTGCGGGACAAGCAGGTTGATGTGGTTCAAACTGTTGCGTTCGGCTTCGGGATAACGGTGTACAACATCGCAAAATTCGATATCGCCAGGGTTTGGGCTGAGGATTTGTTTGCCTTCGTTGCTTTCTTCGGGTTGATCCAAAAAGGTAAAGACGCTTTCTGCCGCCGCCAAACCGCGCTGCAGGGATTGCATCACGCCGGTCATGCGTTTGATGGGGTCAAACATCATGATCATGCTGGACAAAAACGACATAAAATCGCCTGCACTAAAGCCGGAAAGCCCTGCTTGGCGGGCGGCTGCGTAAATAATCGCAGCCAGTGCAACCGAAGCCATTAATTGCGTAATGCCGGTACCGGCAGAGCTGGCGGAAACCTGTTTGAGCAGGTTGCGGCGAACATCATTGGCAATACGGTCGAAGCGGCGGTTTTCATAATCTTGGCCGCCGTAGATTTTTACAACGCGTTCGCCATTAATGCTTTCGCCCAAGACCTGCATCAGCTGGCCAAGATAAATTTGGTTGTTGGCAGACAGTTTGCGCAGGCGTTTGCTGACTGTTTGGATACATACAGCAACAACCGGCAAGATGATAAAAGTAATCAGGGTCAAACGCCAGTTCAGATAAGTCAGCAAGCCCAACAGGCCGACTACGCTCACGCCGTCTTTGGCAATCACGGTAATGACGTTGAACCCTGCATCGGTAATTTGATTGACGTCGTTCAAGATACGAGACATCAAACGGCCGCCGGTATTGCTGCTGAAATACGAAGTCGGCAGGTGCATCATTTTGTTGAACATTTCACCACGCAAGCGCTGCACTAAGTGGCTGGACAGATACGTCGTGCAATATTCGTTGATGAAGTTAAACAGGCCGCGAACAAAAAACAGCGCCACAATTGCCAGCGGCAACCATGACATGCTTTTCATGTTTTTATCGACAAAACCTTCATTGATCAAAGGTTTGAGCAAGTAACCGAAAGCCGGCATCGTACCGGCGACAATCAGCATGGCCACTACGGAGACGATAAACATCTTCCAATAGCTTTTCAAATATCCAAGCAAGCGCTTGTATAGCTCCCAGTTGGATGTGGCTTGTGTTGTCTGCATATCAATCCAAATTTAGAGCAAACATGCAATTCTAAACGAAAATATCTGTTATTACAATGTTTGCAATTGAAAGTCAAAAGGGGTCGGTATTGTTTTAACGCCTTGATTTTATATTGGGAACGACTGTGGTTTGGTGGGTTTGGCAATAATGTTGCCCACTTCTCAAATATCGGTTGCGGCCGTCTGAAAAAGTTTCAGACGGCCTCATCAGTCGTCAAGGACGGCCGGTTAAGCCAGAGCTTCCTTAATGATGTCTTTCACTGCCGTCGCATTATTAGGGACAACACGGACCTGTTGCGGCAGATTTTCCAAGCCTTCCAATGCGGCAGGGCGGGGGATGGAAACTTCGCCGACAGCTTCATGGATGGTGGCTTCAAATTTGGCGGCCAGTGCGGTTTCGAGGCAGACGATGGTTTCGCCGGCTTCGCGGACTTCACGGGCAACTTTGACGCCATCGGCTGTATGCGGATCAATCAATTCATGATCTTGCTCGTAAACCTGTTTGATGGTGGCAAGGCGGTTGGCATGGGTCGATTTGCCGGAAACAAAGCCATATTGTTGATGTACTTTGTTTAAGGCAAATTCCAAATTGAAGCCTTTGCCGGATGCTACTTCCGCCCATAAGGTTTGGATTTCGTCCGCATCGCGGTCCATCAGGTCAAACACAAAACGCTCGAAGTTGGAGGCTTTGGAAATATCCATGGACGGGCTGGAAGTAACGTGGGTATGTTCGCTATTGCGCGGACGGTATGCGCCGGTTTTGAAAAATTCGTCCAATACGTCGTTTTCGTTGGTGGCGACAATCAAGCGGTGGATGGGCAGGCCCATTTGGCGGGCGATATGGCCGGCGCAGACATTGCCGAAGTTGCCGCTTGGTACGCAGAAGCTGACTTTTTCGTCATTGCTCGACGTGGCGTTGAAATAACCGGCGAAGTAGTACACGACTTGGGCGACGATGCGGCCCCAGTTGATGGAGTTGACTGTGCCGATATGGTATTTGGCTTTGAATTCGGCATCGTTTTGTACGGCTTTGACGATGTCTTGGCAGTCGTCAAACATGCCTTCAACGGCGATGTTGTGGATGTTGGCATCTTGCAGGCTGAACATTTGCGCGCGTTGGAATGCGCTCATTTTGCCTTCCGGAGACAGCATGAAGACGTTGACGCCTTTTTTACCGCGCAGGGCATATTCGGCGGCAGAGCCGGTATCGCCGCTGGTGGCGCCTAAGATATTGAGTTCTTTGCCTTCTTTATTCAATACATATTCAAACGCATTGCCCAAGAATTGCATGGCCATGTCTTTGAATGCCAAAGTCGGGCCGTTGGAGAGGGCTTGGATTTTGATGCCGTCTGAAAGTGTACGCACCGGCGTGATGGCTTTGGTACCGAATACTTCTTCGGTGTAGGTGCGGTTGATGATGTCGCGTAAATCATCAGCAGGGATGTCGGTAGCAAACAGGCTCATGACTTCAAACGCCAGCTCAGGATAGCTGAGTGTGCGCCATTGGTCTAAAGTAGCACGGTCGATTTGAGGGTATTGCTCAGGCAGCATCAAACCGCCGTCAGGAGCCAAGCCCATCAATAAAACTTCGCTAAATTGCTTGCGTGCGGTCGCACCGCGGGTGCTGATGTATTTCATGGTTTCTTCTCTATGTATTTAAAATTCAAATAGAAAGTCAAAACGAATTCAGACGGCCTTGATGTGAAAAAAGGCCGTCTGAATGATTATTTGTAGAGTCGTTTGAAGCAGGCGGTAACCGTTTTTGCGGTAACGGAAGCAATGGCCTGCTCGCGGGTTGCCGGACTCAATACCTGCATCATTTCGGTCGCAGTCAATTGGTTTGGCGCTTCTTCGCTGGCGCAGCCGCAGATTTTATTTTCCCATTCGGCTTGTTTTTCCGCGCTCATGGCCAAAGCAATGACGCGCCATTCGTTACGTTTGTTTAATTCGGTACGGCATTGGCTGTCTACCGCCATTTTCACTACGCTGCTGCCGATACCTGTACCGCTGCCCAAGCCGCCGAAAGATTCGCCGCCGGTAGCGCATGCACCCAATAAGAAAGCTGATGTAACAGCTGCCAAAAGAGCTTTTGAAGTCATGATGTTTCCTGTAAATAAGGCCGTCTGAAACGCCTGAAGAGTTCTCAAAATAGCATGTATTATACCGTAATGCGGCCCGATATGTGTGTTTGCGAAACTACCGTATAATGCTAGCGAGTTTTCTTTTCAATCAATCAGCACGAAAGCCGCTATGTCCGACCTTTTTGCACGCCAACCCGAAGCCCCTTTAGCCGAACGCCTGCGCCCGCATTCTTTAGATGATGTCATCGGGCAGCAACACTTGATCGGCGAGGGTAAACCTTTGCGCGTGGCGGTGGAAGGAGGAAAGCCGCATTCTATGTTGCTGTGGGGACCGCCGGGCGTAGGCAAAACCACGCTGGCACGGATTTTGGCGCAGAGTTTCAATGCCCAGTTTCTGCCGGTTTCCGCCGTATTTTCAGGCGTGAAAGACATACGCGAGGCAATCGAAAAAGCTGAAATTGCCCTGCAACAAGGACGAGCGACGATTTTGTTTGTTGACGAGGTACACCGCTTCAACAAAGCGCAACAAGACGCATTTTTGCCTTATGTCGAAAGCGGCTTATTAACCTTTATCGGCGCGACCACGGAAAACCCGTCATTTGAAGTCAATCCGGCATTGCTCAGCAGGGCGCAGGTTTATGTCTTGCAATCCTTGTCTTCAGACGACCTGAAAAAGCTGATTGCCAAAGTATTGGCTTTGCCCGAATACCAAGACTTTACGATTGAAGCGGATGCGCAAGAATTGCTTGTGAATACCGCCGATGGCGATGCGCGCAGATTGTTGAACTTGATTGAGCAGCTTTTACGTGCTGCCGATACACGCCGTCTGAAAACCTTAACCGCCGAATTTCTCGCCGATAGTTTGGGTGCGCAAATCCGCCGTTTCGACAAAGGCGGCGAGAGTTTTTACAATCAAATTTCCGCATTGCACAAATCCGTGCGCGGTTCGCATCCGAATGCCGCGCTGTATTGGTTTTGCCGTATGCTCGATGGCGGCACTGACCCGCGCTATCTCGCCCGCCGCATTGTCCGCATGGCATGGGAAGACATCGGCTTGGCTGATCCGCGTGCCTTAACGATTGCCAATGATGCCGCCGCGACTTATGAACGCTTAGGCTCGCCGGAAGGGGAGCTTGCTTTGGCTCAAGCTGTGTTGTACCTTGCCGCCGCCGCCAAATCAAACGCAGGTTATAAGGCATACAACCAAATGCGCCGTTTCGTCAAAGAAAACGCCAGCGACGAAGTGCCTGTTCACCTGCGCAATGCGCCGACTAAGTTGATGAAAGAATTGGGTTACGGACGCGAATACCGCTATGCCCACGACGAACCAAACGCCTACGCCGCCGGCGAAAGCTATATGCCCGACGGCTTGGACGAACCCGACTTCTACCAACCCGTCCCTCGCGGATTGGAAATCAAAATTGGCGAAAAGCTGAGATGGCTGAAATCTTTGGATGAAGATGCTTTAGATGATTAAAACAATAAATGTGTCTCAAGTTTCAGACGGCATTTGGCTATTTTGAGCGTAATAAATTGTTTAATATTGGCATTATATCTTCAGTTTCGCTATAATTTTGCCATCCTATTTTCTTGCCGAATAATCGAATACATAAAAAATCGCGGCTGCTGAACCCGATTTCCGAAACAAAATTAGAAAGCAGATAATGGACAATT
>ERZ1674155.127-NODE-127-length-13262-cov-5.879155_pt1 | contig 13262 bp, 10 predicted proteins | sample MGYA00581305_ERZ1674155 | MGnify/ENA primary metagenome ERZ1674155 (study PRJEB41354, sample SAMEA4873344) | human saliva metagenome | biome: human-associated habitat [ENVO:00009003]; feature: mouth environment [ENVO:08000002]; material: saliva material... | reverse complement strand
AGCAAATTGCAGCCTTTATAGACTTACATAATAGCACATAAAAGATATTTATTCAGATGCGGATAATGGAAGTATTTATTCTGTAATATTTCGATTCAAATATTAATATAAACTACTGGTTAGCAGTGTGTTGCTTAAAACTTATTGGCATAAAACAGAAAGTTATTACAGCACACGCTTTTCTAAAATATTCTCATCTCATTTCTCTTGTGTTCATTTGTTGTTTTCTTGTCAGCAATCTTTATTGTCTTTTTAACTTTACGTAGCTTGCCATACCTCTATTATAAAGTTAATAAATCTGCAGCCCCATAGCACAAAATCAGTCTATTCTCTAATATGTTATTGGGTGAGAAACCGTTTATAAGTCATAACTTATATGCACTTGTGGCATACATTCGTATGTTTTTTTGCCATAGTCCCATTAAGTTGGTACTTAGCCAATATTTGTAAAAAAATGGGCTATTATACCGCAATATAATATTTTTTATCTAATTTTGCACACTGTAATGCTCGTGCGCATTACATATTTTAGACAAGAACAAGAAGAAAGAATAAAGTATAAAAGATGGCAAAGAAAATTCAGTTTAGTCTCATTTATCGAGATATGTGGCAGAGTTCAGGTAAGTTTCAGCCACGCAAAGACCAGTTAGTGCGCATTGCCCCAGTATTTGTAGAAATGGGCTGTTTTGCTCGCGTAGAAACAAACGGAGGCGCATTCGAACAAGTTAATTTGCTTGCAGGCGAAAATCCAAACGAATCTGTCCGTGCATATACAAAGATATTACACGATGCTGGTATACAAACACACATGCTCGACCGTGGTTTGAACGCACTACGTATGTATCCAGTGCCCGATGATGTTCGTGCCATGATGTACCGTGTGAAGCATGCGCAAGGTGTAGACATTCCTCGTATCTTCGATGGTTTGAACGATATTCGTAACATCGCACCTTCTATAAAGTGGGCTAAAGAGGCAGGAATGATTCCACAAGCAGCACTCTGTATTACCACTTCGCCCGTACACACTTTAGAGTACTACTGCGAATTGGCAGATAAAGAGATTGAGGCAGGTGCCGAAGAACTCTGTTTGAAAGATATGGCAGGTATCGGACAGCCAGCATTCCTTGGCAAACTTACCAAGATGATAAAAGACAAACACCCAAATATTATTATAGAATATCACGGTCACTCTGGTCCGGGCTTGTCAATGGCATCAATGCTCGAAGTAGCAAAGAACGGTGCCGACATACTTGATGTAGCAATCGAACCGTTATCTTGGGGAATGGTGCATCCAGACGTAATTTCGGTGCAGAGTATGCTGAAGAACGCAGGTTTCGATGTTCCCGAAATAAATATGGACGCATATATGAAGGCGCGTGCTATGACACAAGAATTCATAGACGAATGGTTGGGCTACTTCATTAACCCTAAAAACAAGATAAGCAGTTCGTTATTGTTAGAATGTGGTTTGCCTGGTGGTATGATGGGTTCTATGATGGCAGACCTTGGCGGTATTCACACCACCATAAACAACCTTCGTAAGAAGAAGGGCGAACCAGAACTATCGTTAGACGACCTATTAGTGAAGCTCTTCGACGAAGTAGCATACGTTTGGCCTCGTGTAGGCTATCCTCCATTGGTAACACCGTTCTCTCAATACACTAAGAACATAGCCTTGATGAACCTTCTTACTATTGAGCAGGGAAAAGGTCGCTTTGCAATGATGGACGACTCTATGTGGGGAATGATACTTGGAAAGAGTGGTAAAGTTCCTGGTAAAATAGCCGACGAACTTGTAGAGTTAGCGAAACAAAAAGGTTATGAATTTACCGATGCCGACCCACATACTTTGCTACCAAACGCATTAGACAGCTTCCGCAAAGAAATGGACGAAAACGGTTGGGAGTACGGACAAGACGATGAAGAACTCTTTGAACTAGCTATGCACCCAGAACAGTATCGCAACTATAAGAGCGGTCAGGCTAAAAAGAATTTCTTAGCAGATTTGCAGAAGGCTAAGGACGCTAAGCTTGGCGCTAAAGTTAGCATAGAAGAGGCAACAGCATTTAAGCATGCAAAAGCAGATGCCATAGTAGCACCCGTTAAAGGACAAGTGTTCTGGGAATTCCAAGGTGATGGTGAAGCCGCTCCTGCAGTAGAGCCATTTATTGGTAAAGAATACAAAGAAGGCGAGAAGTTCTGCTACATTCTTGCTCCGTGGGGCGAATTTGTAGAAATACCTGCCGCATTGGGTGGTAAGTTGGTAGAAATAAATGCAAAACAAGGCTCTAAAATTAATAAGGGTGATGTGCTTGCATATATCCAGAGAAACGAAAAGTAAGGACTTTAGTTAAATAAGATAACTACGATTCATTCACGAATTATAAGACTTAAACGCTTTCATGGTCTGTGAATGAATCGTTTTTCTTTTTATACGAGCAGGGAAATAGCATTGTAGACAGGAACGAATACAAGTTTATTGGAAGCCAAGTTTTATGCCATTGTTGTTTTAAGAGTATGGATTTACGTAGTCGGTTAGCAGAAAGAATATACGGAGAAGAGGTCAAACACTTTGCATCTATGGCTCAGTCTTCTTTCGACGACCGTGAATTTGGCGAGTTCTTCCAACTCTTATACGATGAAGAAGCGAGAGTTGCAGAGAATGTAGCTTGGATAATGAGCCATTTTAACAAAGCGGGACGGGAACAGCTGAATAGCAGAAAACAACTCATTATGACAGAAGCAATGCGCACTTCCAATGCTACGAAACTGCGTTTGTTGCTTACGATTATTTTAAGACAGCCCTTTTCGGAAGAGGAAATAGCAACTCCTTTCCTCGATTTCTGTCTTGATAACATTACAAGTTCTGCCCAAACAGTAGGCATAAAGTCGCTCAGCATCTATCTGTCTTTCCAGCAATGCAGGTTTTTCCCAGAGCTTTTGCAAGAGTTGGAAGCGATATTGCATTCTTACGACGGTGTGCCCTTGTCGCCAGGACTGAAGTGTGCACGGACAAAAGTATTGCAAGCGATAGCAAAGAGCAAGAAAAAACATAAATCAGAATGAACTATCAAGCCATCATAGATAAGTATTATCCCGAAGAAAACGAACTTAAAAAGATATTGTTGGTACACAGTCGGAGTGTTGCCGACAAGGCATTGGCACTTGTAGACCTACACCCTGAATTGCAACTCGATAGGCAGTTTGTGGAAGAAGCGGCTATGCTGCACGACATAGGCATATTCAAGTGCAATGCTCCGAGCATTCAGTGCTTTGGCGAAGAACCTTATGTGTGCCATGGACGCATAGGTGCTGAACTGTTAAGGCGCGAGGGCTACCCACGCCACGCACGTGTCTGCGAACGCCATACAGGTGCAGGACTTACCCAAAAAGAGATAGTAGAGCAGGGGATACCCTTGCCTCCGCAAGACTTTCTGCCCGAAACGGAAGAAGAAAAGCTGATTTGCTATGCCGACAAGTTCTTTTCCAAAACCCATTTAGATGTAGAAAGGACATTCGAACAAGCTGTAAAGAGTTTGGAGAAGTTTGGCAGCGATGGGGTAGAACGGTTTACAGCTTGGCATCATTGCTTTGAGTCCTAAGCGTTCCTAATGGTCGATTGAGGTTGAACCCATAAAAAGTTAAAATAAAGAAATAGCTACTATTTATTCTATTATTTGCGTAATTTTGTACGCAATTAGGTAATGAAAGCAAAGATACTCATATTCATTTTTACGTTTGTCATAGCATTCGCAATGGCATCTTCTGTCGTATCTTCTCTTCTCTTACCTTTTATTAATGCTGTTAGCGAAAGCAATGTAACAGGTGCTAAACGCCTAAGACCATTGCAAAAAAGTGTAGACACAGTGCAGACAACGATTGATACCACACAAATGGACTCGTTGCAACTCGCCATTTATAAGCACAATAAAGCTATAGACGATTCTATTCGTGTTGATAGTATAATGAAATCGAAATCGAATGGAATAGAAGCTCCTGTAACATATTCGGCAGACGATTCACTCGTTTACGATGCAAAGACACGTGTAGCGCATCTGTATGGCTCTGCAAAGATGAACTATCAGAATATGAAACTTAGCAGCGACAACGTTTCCATGAACTTAGATAGTAATCTTGTGCGAGCCAATGGAACTACTGACTCTACAGCAGAAGGTGGTATAAAAGGAAAGCCAGAGTTTACACTTAGTGGTCAAGAATATACTAGCGACTCAATGGCATTTAACATTAAGTCGAAGCGTGGAATGATTAAGGGAGTGTACACAGCTCAAGACGATGGCTTCTTAACTGGCGAGCGAGCTAAACGCGACTCTTCTGGCGTTGTTTATATTCAGCACGGTCGCTATACAACATGCGATAAGCCGCACCCAGATTTCTACATAGCTCTTTCGCGTGCAAAGGTTCGTCCTGGTAAAGACGTTGTTTTCGGACCAGCCTATCTTGTGGTTGCCGATGTTCCGTTACCTTTAGCAATACCTTACGGCTTTTTTCCATTCTCCAAGAAGTATTCTAGTGGTTTCATTATGCCAAGCTATGGCGAGGAGAACGACCGTGGTTTCTACCTTCGTGATGGTGGATATTATTTTGCCATCAGCGATAAATGGGATTTGAAACTCTTAGGCGAAATATACACACGTGGCTCGTGGGGCGTGAGTGCTGCAAGCAATTACCGTAAACGCTATAAATATTCAGGGTCTTTCCTCTTTAGTTATCAGAATACTAAAACTGGCGATAAAGGATTGCCTGACTATATTTCTGAACGAAGTTTTAAGTTGCAATGGAACCATCAGCAAGACCCAAAAGCAAACCCAAACAGTACATTGGCTGCCAGCGTGAACTTTGCATCGTCAAGTTACGAACGCAACAATCTGAACAGTATGTATAATCCGCAGACGTTGAGCCAGTCTACACGTACTTCATCTGTTAGCTGGTCGCGACAGTTCCCTAATATTGGACTTTCTATTAGTACTACTGTAAACCTATCGCAAAGTATGCGCGACTCTACCATTAATTTAACCTTACCCGACCTTAATATTAGTTTGAGTCGCCTCTATCCATTTAAACGCAAGAAAGCGATGGGCAAGGAGCGTTGGTATGAGAAAATAGCAATGAGCTACACAGGTCAGTTATCTAACTCCATTGCTGGTAAGGAAGACCGTATTCTGAGAGCTAACTTTGCCAAAGAATGGAAGCATGGCTTTCAGCACAATATCCCTATACAAGCCAATTTTACATTATTCAACTATATCAATCTTAATCCTTCGTTCAATTTCACTGACCGTATGTATACTAATAAGATTATGCGCAGTTGGGATAATGTGCATTCACAAGAGAAACGCGATACTATAGCAGGTTTCTATAACATATATAACTGGTCGCTAAATCTTGCAGCCAGTACAAAGCTATATGGTTTTTGGATTCCGAACAAAAAGATATTTGGTAATAAAATACAAGCAATACGCCACGTTATTACGCCACAAATAACATTATCGTATTCGCCTAACTTCGGGGCACCACGCTACGGATACTATGCCAGCTACCAATATACTGATGCAAGTGGTAATGTAAAGCTTGTTGACTATTCACCATTTCAAGAAGCAATGTATGGTGTGCCTGGAAAGACGAAGACTGAAATGATAACTTGGGACGTTAGTAATAACATAGAAATGAAAATCCGTAGCGATAAGGATTCCACTGGTTATAAGAAGCTTAGTATCATTGATGAGCTTGGAGCATCTATGTCGTATAATGCTGCAACCGATTGGCATAGATGGAGCGACCTTAGTGTGCGCCTTCGTTTGAAATGGTGGAAGAACTATACTTTCTCTATGAATGCTCAATTTGCCACATACGCTTACGAGTTAGATGCGAATGGCAAACCGTTTGTTGGCAATCATACCGAATGGGGATATGGTAGGTTGCCACGTTTCCAAGGTATGTCGCAAAACTTCTCGTTTACGCTTACGCCAGATAAGATAAAGAAATGGTTTGGTGGTGGCAAAGCAAAGTCTGGCGATAAGCAGAAAGATGATGACGAAGGTCCAGATCCTAACATAGAGTCGAATATGGACGACACGATGGAGAAGGGTAAACATACAGCGCAAAAGACAGGAGGGAGTATTGCCGAAACCGATGCTGACGGCTATATGCGCTTTAATATGCCATGGTCTTTAACATTTGGTTATGGTATAACAATGCGTGAAAACCAACAAGGTACGTTTAATAAAAAGCGAATGCGCTATCCTTATAAATTCTCGCAAACACTGAATGTTAGTGGGAATATACGCATTAGTGATGGTTGGAATATAAACTTCTCAAGCGGTTACGACTTTGATAACCACGCTATTAGTATGACTACGGCTAGTTTGTCGCGCGATTTGCATTGTTTCAATATGAGTGCTTCTATCGTGTTAGCGCCTTATACATCGTATAATTTCACTTTCCGCTGTAATGCATCAACACTTACCGATGCTCTTAAATACGACAAGCGTAGTGGAATTACACAAGCTGTTCAGTGGTATTAATGGAATAATGGCAAAAGCTCTAATAGATAGATGATTTTCTTACTTTTTATATAATAGGGCTAGCCTATAGTTTATAGGGTAAACTTATAATTGTTTATTGTTGCAAAATGTTCTTCTGTGCTCACCATATTCTGTAGCGGTGCCCAATAAGTTAGGCAATACTGCTATAGTTGTAATGGTTCAGTAGAATATAGACGAGGGAATTATAAGCTGCGACTACTGTTTATACAGTAATCAAATAGAGTGTTTCTTATATCCATAAAAGTCAGTCTGTTACATTTACTCTTGTTTCAGATATCTGTAACGTTTGTCTCAGATATCTGAGACGATCGTGACAGATATCTGAGACGATCGTGACAGATATCTGAGACGATCGTTTTAGATATCATAGAAAACTACAACCTTTATAAGTTAGTATCTACCATTTGTAGCGCTTTTGCACGTGCTATTTTACCAGTTTCGGTTATTGGTAGCCTATTTATGTGCTGATAGTGCGCAGGTTGCCAATATCGTGGCAATACTTTCATACAAACTTTACGTATCTCTTCTAAGTTGTTGGCCTCTGTTAGTAGAACTATTTCCTCGCCAAACTTCTTATTCTTTCGTTTTGTTATTAGAAATGGAGTAACTATATAAGTACGCAATGCCTTTTCCACCTCTTCCATCTGTACTTTTATCCCCCCCGTATTGATGGTATTATCTTTGCGTCCCAGTATGCGAAACTCTGTTCGTTTTCCATCGTCCGATTGTCGCAATTCTGCTATATCATTTGTTTCTAAGCGTTGTGCACAAACGGCAGGGGCATCTATTACCAGACAGCCATTGCTGTTTAACGACACCTTTACACTATCAAATGGCGTATACCAGTCGCTTCTTTCGTTTCCATTTAAACGGCGAAGAGCAATGTGCGAAAGTGTTTCTGTCATACCGTATGTGCTCCATACCGCATTCGGAAAGTTCTTTAGCTGTGCTGAAAGATTATCATCTATACTCCCGCCACCTATTATTAGATGACGAATGCGCTTTAATCGTTCGCATTCCTTACTGTTTTGCAGTGTGTTGAACACTTGTAAAGGCACCATTGCAGCAAATGTAATGGGCGTATCGGGATTTGATAGCTGAGCAAGAGAAGCATCAGAAAGGGGGTGTCCAGATGGTTTAACATTCAACAGCTGCAATTTTCGCTCAATGCTACGCACAACAACCATCTTTCCAGCAATATAATCGAGCGGCATACACAGCAAGGCTGTATCGTTAGGGTGTAAATTAAGAAAGTTGCAAGTGATGTGTGCAGAATTCAGCATACGTGTCTTTTCGACGCGCAACGGTTTTGGTAGTCCTGTAGAACCACTCGTATGGACCAGCAAAGTAGGGTCTTTGCTGTGCCATTCGCTAAGGAACTGTTCTAAAGTCATTGTTGTTTTCTTGTTAAAAAGAGCTATTGTCAGCCCCTTCTTACATATATATTTACAGTAGATTATACAGTTACTGCGTTATCCAAAGTTTATCGTCAATTACCTTTAAAGGCATTCTTACGTTGTCGGCAAATAATTGTCCAGTTCCTAAACCTTGCGCGTGGTGTATGTTTGTGCCATAAATGTGAGCTGTTAGTTGCGCAATAGCATTAAGCCCTACATTGCTTTCGAGAGCAGAAGTAATCCAAGAGCCAATGTGTCTTGCACAAGCAAGTTGTATCCATTCTTTTGTTCCAGCCATTCCGCCGTGCAAACTCGGTTTCAAAACAATGTATTGAGGGCGGATAGTGTCCAATAGCTCAATCTTCTTTTGCTTATCATTAACACCAATCAGTTCTTCATCAAGCCCTATAGGTAAAGGCGTTTCAGCACAAAGCCGTGCCATTTCTGTCCATTGGTGTTGCTTAATGGGTTGTTCAATGGAATGAATGTCGTATTGTGCCAACGCTTCTATGCGTGAAAGAGCTTCTTTAGGTGTGAAACCACCATTAGCATCTACTCTCAACTCAACATCATTACGGCTGAAAGAAGCACGAATATGTTGTATCAGTTGCAATTCCTGCTCAAAATCAATTGCTCCTATTTTGAGCTTAACGCAGTGGTAGCCTGCCTTTAACTTTTCTTCCATACGATTAAACATTTCATTGAACGTCCCCATCCATACCAGACCATTGATAGGAATGCCTTCTTCGCCACGTCCGAAAGGCGTACCAAAGAAGTTTAAACTGCCTTTAGCATTAAATTGCGCCACTGCAGTTTCAATACCGAAGAGCATAGACGGGTAGGGGCGCATAGCTTCATAATTAATTATTCCCGTACGTTCGTACTCGTCGCAAAACGCTCTTAGCTTACGTTCATATTCGTTTGGTGGCATCGCATCGCACGAAAGGTCAGGCAACGTAGCACATTCGCCCACTCCCACCACGTTAGGTTGCTCGTCGGAAGTAAGTTTTAAGTAAAAACTAAGACGTGTATTGTACACCCCACGCGATGTTTCTGCAGGCTGAAGAAAGTGTAACAGCTTGGAAGTAATCGTTATTTTGCGCATTCCACTTATGGAAATTGAGGATATTTGTCAAAGTCAGGCTTACGTTTCTCTAAGAAAGCACGTCCGCCTTCTTGTGCTTCGTCCATTGTGTAGTATAGCATTGTTGCATCGCCCGCAAGTTCTTGAATACCTGCCTGACCATCTAATTCAGCATTCAGTCCAGCTTTTATCATACGTAATGCCAATGGCGAACGTTCCATCATAGTTTCTGCCCACTCTACACACTCATCTTCGAGTTTACTGAAAGGAACAACCTTATTTACCAAACCCATACGCTCAGCCTCAACAGCAGTATATTGACGACATAAGAACCATATTTCACGAGCCTTCTTTTGTCCTACTATGCGTGCAAGGTAGGAAGCGCCGAAGCCAGCATCGAACGAGCCAACTTTCGGACCAGTCTGCCCAAAGACTGCATTCTCAGATGCAATACTTAGGTCGCACATAACGTGGAGCACGTGTCCGCCACCGATAGCGAAGCCATTTACCATCGCAATGACAGGCTTAGGCAAACGGCGAATTTGCATTTGTACGTCTAATACATTTAGTCTGGGAACTCCGTCGCCACCAACATAGCCTCCACGTCCTTTCACATGCATATCGCCACCTGCACAAAATGCTTTATCGCCTGCTCCCGTAAGCAACACTACACGAATATTTAAAGCCTCACGGCAATATGCAAATGCCTGCGACATTTCCCAAACCGTTAACGGCGTAAACGCATTTCTATAGCGTGGGCGGTTGATTGTTATCTTCGCAATGTGATTATATTCCTCAAAAAGAATTTCTTTAAAGTTGAAACCTTCAATGGTTTTCCATTCTCTGTTAGCCATATTATGATTGTTTTAATTTATTGTTCATTTCTAATAGCTTGTAAAAAGTGTTCCACGCCTTGGCATCGTCTTCAGATTTGGTGAATATCTCCAATAATGCTGAATTGTCTCTGATGTTGAGGAACGATGATAAACCACTTTCCAATTCATCTGAATTAACTGCTGAAAGGTAGTTTATATTATGTGTTTGGCATATACCTTCAGCAGTAACGCTTGCACTCGCCCCCATTATTGCATATCGGTGTGCTGATTTCTCCAATCCAGACAACTGTTGGAAGATGCTACCACCATTATTATTGAGCAACAAGATAGATAAATTCTCTCCCAGATTACTATTCCATAAAGCATTCTGGTCGTAAAAAAAGCTTAGATCTCCTATAACACAGAAGATTCGCTTATCTTTGTTTGCTGCTGCTATACCTACTGCTGTGGAGAGAGTACCTTCTATTCCGTTCACTCCACGATTTACGAATATGAAGTTAGACGAATAAAAATTGCCCAAGCGAACTGCCGAACTGTTTCCGTAAACGAATGTTTTGGCATAGTTATTCTGTTGCAACAGCGTGTGGAAACGCTTCACAGCTAACATTTGAGAATAAGTAGGAGTGTATGATTGCGCAACGGTTGCTGCGTTTTTAAGTGTCTGTTGCCAATCGTTATAAAAATTAGAAGTAGCAAAACTCTCTAAACTGTTTGCCAATATTCTAATGAATGTAGCGCTTTGGCATTGCACTACAGTGGTAAGGTTCATAAATGTGTCGCGAATATCGCCACGAGCATCTACTAATATAGAGTGTGTTGGTGTGCAACTTCGTAAGAATTGTTTGCAGCGTTTACTCACTATCGTGCCTCCTATATATATAATAAGGTCTGGACGTAATGCTTCTGTGTCTTTAACAATAGCGATAGCTGCATCAAAGAACTGTGGTGTGGTGTCAGAAACATTGGAAAGCTTGTCTTGTATTACAACTATTCGTTGGTGTAGTTTTGCTAATTCCACTTTCACCTCTGTCATATCCCACCACGATTCCTGTCCTATCACTATCAGTGGGCGCTGCGCTTGTTGCACCATTGATACTACATTAGTTACGGCTGTATAATCGTTGCAGACAGATGTAGCAGAAATACATCGTTCTTTAGGCAGTGTTGCCACATTATAGTGAAACAATGGTTCGCTTATTGGTACGTTGATGTGTATTGGCGCAAATGCAAATCGTTTACACTCTATAAGTGCTTCATTCACCAAACGGTTACAATACCAATATTCTTCTTTTGTTTTTGGTTCGTTAAGATGAATGCTTTTACGCACAAACGGATCAAGCACATTAACCTGTGGCATAGTTTGTCCGTCCGATTGCCCTATCCATTGTTGTGGGCGATCGGCTGAAATAACTATTAATGGTAAGTTTTGATAGTATGCTTCTGCTACAGCTGGTGCGACATTCAGCAATGCCGACCCTGATGTTACGCAAACTACAACGGGCGAGTGAGTTGCCAGTGCAACGCCTAAAGCAAAGAATGCTGCCGAACGCTCATCGGTTATGGGATAGCATTTTATCTCTTTGCATTCACAAAGATTGTGTACAAGTGGCGAGTTTCTCGAACCAGGACAAACTACCGCCTGTGTTATGTTGTGCTGAACAAGCAACGCTGTTAGGATATTTACGTTCTCTTTATTGCTGAACATCTTTTATTGTATATTTCATCGAAGCAGTTGTTGCATTGCAGATAGTTTAGCTTCGGTTTCTTTCCATTCACTTTCTTCCGTGCTTTCTTTCAATATTCCTCCGCCAGCATATAGCTTACAAGTATTTGTTTGCATTTGCATACAACGCAACGACACATAAAGGTGCGTGTTTCCATTTAAGTTTAGTGGTCCTGCGAAGCCACTATAATAAAGCCGTTCGTTAGATTCGTTAGCCATAATAAAGGACTTTGCTTCGTCTTTAGGCATTCCACAGACTGCTGGTGTGGGGTGAAGATTGTGTAAAAGTTGTCCTACTGTAGCATTAGGACGCAGTTTGAACGTAAAATCGGTGCGCAGATGCACCAAGTTTGCAGCCTGTGTGGTATATGGTCCTTCCTCTTTTATTTCGTCAGCATAGCATTTCAGGCACCTCTTTATATAGAGAGACACGTATTGTTGCTCTGCTTTGTTCTTTGCCGACCATTCTGTTCCATTCTCGTTGTATGGCATTGTGCCAGCCAAAGCCATTGTTCGCCACTCTATGCCATCTCCGTCAAGTAGTATTTCGGGAGTTGCCATAAGCCAAGTGCCTGATTGTGGCGTAGAAAAGAGAGCTACGAACTGACGTGGATACTCTTTGCAAGCTTGCCAAAAAACTTCTTCTGTTTTTAAATTGTGTGGAATTTGTTCTTGTACACAACGCGCAAGCACTATTTTAGCAAATCTATTGTTTGTTAATTCTTTGTGAAAGGCAACGAAGTCTCTGTGGTATTGCATACGGTAGACTTCGTTCTCGCTTGCATTTTGCTTCTCTTTTGGTTTAGATTGCACTTGCTTTATGGGCATTGTACGCACTTCGTTGGGCTGTAAAAGCAATATGGGGCATTTGTCTGACACATTGAATGGTGCTATAACAAAGCCTTTTTTACCTTCCAGTTCGGTGAGCGACGATAATACCAAAGGGGCAGAATGTTGTATTAGCATTGTGCATTCTGTGGCAAAAGGCAATCTATAAATAGCAAACGTATGCATCTTTTTGAGGTTACTTGTATTACAATTTCCTATTAGAATGAACAATGTAATTGGTTACCTGGACCGATGAAATAAGTTCTCCTTCACTGTCTTTCACGTCTATATGCCATACGTGTAGTTTGTGTCCTTGGTGCAAAATACGTGCATAAGCCGTAACCATTCCTCCATAAGGAACGGCTTTTACATGGTTTCCGCTTACGTTTATACCCAATGCCATCTTGCCATTGCAAAGTATCATTGAACCTAAGCCCGCCACATTTTCTGCCAATGCTAACGTAGCACCGCCAGAAAGGAAGCCAAATGTTTGACGATTACAATCGCCAACAGCCATTCGTGCCATTAGCGTGTCGGGTTCGGGAGTCGATATAAAGTGCATTCCTAAAGTACGGCTCAGCCCCTCTTCGTTCTCTAAAATAGTACTATATTTTTCTACGTTCATTGTCTCTTTTCGTATAAATAGATTAGTTTACTGACTGATAATAGTAGCTAATAGTAGCTCTGTTACTGCAAAGTTAGCAATAAACTGTAAGATAATGAAACTAAAACGGCTATTTCTATTATTCAGAAACACTCTGTACAGAGTATTCTCTGTACGAATGCCTACTTAACTCAAATAAATTTAAGATAATTCCAAATGATATTTGT
>ERZ1674155.123-NODE-123-length-13456-cov-23.219909_pt1 | contig 13456 bp, 5 predicted proteins | sample MGYA00581305_ERZ1674155 | MGnify/ENA primary metagenome ERZ1674155 (study PRJEB41354, sample SAMEA4873344) | human saliva metagenome | biome: human-associated habitat [ENVO:00009003]; feature: mouth environment [ENVO:08000002]; material: saliva material... | reverse complement strand
GAGTGGGCATTTTTTCCCGACTTCAGCCCGGATTGTATATAACCAAAACTGATAAACGCGAAAGCAAACATTATTTCCCGTTTGCCTCCGATCCCGATAAAGTGCTCCCATATTTTCAACAGGAGCCGACCATGAATATCCGTACGCTTTCTTTTGCCGCATTGACCGCCGCGCTGGCTTTGAGCGCGTGCTCGCCAAAAGCCGAACAATCCGCCGACAATGCTTCTCAAGCTGCCGGGGGTAAAGGGGGCGAAGTCAAATTGCTGAATGTCTCCTACGATGTCGCCCGCGATTTTTATAAAGAATACAATCCTTTATTTGTCAAAGAGTTTGCCGCAAAAAACGGCGGACAATCGGTTGAAGTCCAACAGTCGCACGGCGGCTCTAGCAAGCAGGCTTTGGCCGTGGCCAACGGTTTGGCTGCCGATGTGGTGACCATGAACCAGACTTCCGATATTGAGCTTTTGGTGAAAAAAGGTTTGGTCAAAGCCGATTGGAACACGCGCCTGCCGGATAATGCCGTGCCTTATACCAGCAACGTCGTTTTCTTGGTACGCAAAGGCAATCCGAAACACATCCAAGACTGGGGCGATTTGGCCAAAGACGGCGTGCAAATCGTTTTGGCCAACCCGAAAACCACCGGCAACGGCCGCTACGCCTTTTTGGGTGCGTACGGTTATGGTTTGAAAGTGAATAACGGCGATGAAGGCAAAACCAAAGATTTTGTGGCCGCATTGCTGAAAAACACGCCTGTGTTTGAAAACGGCGGCCGTGCGGCAACGACGACCTTCAGCCAACGCAATATCGGCGATGTCTTGGTTACCTTTGAAAATGAGGCTAACTACGTCAGCAAAAAGCTGACCCAAGACCAATTTGAAATTGTCTACCCAAGCTACACCATTCTTTCCGAAGCGCCGGTTGCTGTCGTGGACAGCGTAGTCGATAAAAAAGGCACACGCGCCGCTGCCGAAGCCTATCTGCAAAACCTCTGGAGCGAACCGGCCCAAGAGTTGGCCGCCAATCTTTACCTGCGTCCGCGCAATGCCGAAGTATTGGCGAAACACAAAGCCGATTTCCCTGAGATTGAGACGTTTAATCCGAATGAGAAATTTGGCCCGTGGGAAGAAATCATGAAAAAATTCTTTGCCGACGGCGGATTGTTTGACCAGCTTTCCAGTAAAAAATAAGGCTTGAATATAGAGGCCGTCTGAAACTTCAGACGGCCTTTTGTTACAATAAGCCTTTTTCTTATCCATCTTTTCCCATGTCTCAACGCAAAATCATCCATATCGATATGGACGCATTCTACGCTTCGGTAGAACTGCGCGAGCAGCCGCACCTGAAAGGGCTGCCCGTCGTTGTGGCGTGGGACGGCACGCGGTCGGTTATTTGTGCCGCTTCTTATGAGGCGCGCAAATTCGGCTTGCACTCGGCCATGTCGGTGGCAACGGCGAAAAGGCTGTGTCCGCAGGCGGTGTTTGTGCCGCCGCATTTCGATTTGTACCGCCAGGTATCGGCTCAGATTCATGCCGTGTTTCAGCGTTATACCGATTTGATCGAGCCTTTGTCTTTGGATGAAGCCTATTTGGATGTTACCCGAAATTTTGAAAATATCCCGTACGCCAGCGATGTGGCCAAACGCATTCGTGCCGAAATTTTTGAAGAAACCGGTTTGACGGCCTCCGCAGGCATCGCGCCCAATAAGTTTTTGGCCAAAATCGCTTCCGACTGGCGCAAGCCAAACGGGCAGTTTGTGCTGCCGCCGCAAAAAATCATGGCGTTTTTGGAGAGCCTGTCGTTGGGTAAGATTCCCGGTGTCGGCAAAGTCACGCTGAAAAAGATGAATGCCCTCGGTATGCAGACCGCCGGCGATTTGCGCCGTTTTGAGCGCGGCGAACTTTTAAACCATTTCGGCCGCTACGGCTACCGCCTTTACGATTTGGCACGCGGTATCGACGAGCGGCCGGTCAAAGCCGAACGCGAACGCCTGCAAATCTCAACCGAAATCACTTTGCCCGAAGATTTATCTTTGGCGCAGGCTTCAAGCCATTTGCCGCACCTTGCCGAAGACCTCTGGAGGCAAATCGAATGCAAAAACGTCGAAGCCAAAGGCGTTACCCTCAAGCTCAAAACCTACGATTTCCGCATTATCACGCGTTCGCTGACGTATTCTTCCGTCCTTCCCGACAGCGCCTCGCTGCTTCAGGCGGCACATACTTTGCTGCAGCGCATACCGCCGCAACGCGAAGACGCCTTCCGCCTGATCGGTATCGGCGTGAGCCATTTGCTGCCGAAAAACCAGCAGCAGACGCTTTGGTTATAAAGAAATAGAAAAGCATTCTTTCCGTTTGAAGATAGGGCGCAGGACAATATTGTTCCATAACCATATCGGCAGCCGTTTCAACAGGCCGTCTGAAAATTATTAGGAACAACCAGCCATGTCTTTATTCCGTCCTCAATTTTGGAAAATCCCCGCAACCAATGATGCCGAACGCAGCCGCCTGCCTGAATTGGCAGCTGCTTTGGAGCGCCGTTTGCAAGACATTGCCGCGCGCTATCCGCAAGCCGTGTTCGCATCCAGCCTTGCGGTTGAAGATATGGTCATTACCGATGCCGTGTGCCGTCTGAAACTGCCCATCCGCATCATCACGCTCAATACGGGCAAACTCAATCCCGAGACCGCCGCGCTGATTGCCGAAACCAATGCGCGTTATCAAACCGAATTGGAAGTGTTTTATCCCAACCAGCAAACCGCCGATGAATTTGAAGCGGAATTCGGCACGACCGCCATGTACGACAGCGTCGAGTTGCGCCGCCGTTGCTGCCATATCCGCAAAATCGAACCGCTCAACCGCGCTTTGCACAACGCCCCCGCATGGCTGACCGGACAACGCCGCAGCCAGTCCGAAACGCGCAGCGAATTGAATTTTGAAGAGCAGGATATAGGTCGCAACATCGCCAAATTCAATCCTATTTTCGATTGGGAAGAGCAGGATGTTTGGGCATATGCGCACGAGCACCAAGTTCCGCTTAATGCGCTGTATCATCAAGGCTATCCCAGCATCGGGTGCGAACCCTGCACGCGTCCGGTCAAGTTGGGCGAAAATATCCGCGCCGGACGATGGTGGTGGGAAAGCAAAGACAGTAAGGAATGCGGTTTGCACAAATAATCAAAGGCCGTCTGAAAACGTTTCAGACGGCCTTTTTGACGGTTTAACAAAATGATTTATCAAGCATTTGTTTTTCGCTCGACAAAAGAGGAAAGCAGAGTGGTATCGATGTCCCATTTCCAAATGCCTCGATCCGAGCCGTCCATGCCGCGCAGGAAGAGGTAGCGGATGGCGATTTTGGGCAAGGGCTTGCCGCGCAGGGCATAGTAGCGCGCGATGGCAACGGCGTAGATCAGGGCTTGCAGGTAGTAGTGATGATGCGCCACGGCTTCGTTCATCGCCTGTTGCGTGTAGGCGCTGGCATCGTTGCCCAAATGGTTGGATTTGTAGTCGATTAAAACGACATGGCCGTCTGAATCTTGGCAAACCATATCGATGAAGCCGTTCAAATAGCCTTGTAAGTCATGGAAATCAAGCAGTTGCGCGGCTTGGACGCATTCGGGCGGCAGGTTTGCTTCGCTTGAGGCAAACCAACGGCGCAAGTCGTCCAGTTTGAAATCGTCCATGTACAGGGTAAACCCCATTTCGGGCAGGCGTCGGGTCGGCGGAATCTGCGACAGGCTCTCGTTGATTAAAGGCGTAAGGCGGCAGGTATCGAGCATGGTGATTACCGTCGGCAGCCATTTGTCTTCAAAGCTGTGGCGTTGCAAAACTTCGGCAATCATTTCGGATTGGCTCTCGGCAGAGGCGGCGAAGTCGAGTTTTTCCAGCATTTCATGCAAACATACGCCGGCATTGGTGCCGTGGGGGAAATGGTGGATATCGAGGCCGTCTGAAAGTGGGGGCGGCAGGTTTTCAGACGGCATGGCACGGTCTGCGCTTTCTGCCGGATCGATGGCAGGTTGCAAAGGCTCGTGTTGTTCGTCGGTTGACTTGGTGTGCCGGCTCAAACCGGTAAAGCTGGTGTGGCGGATAAAGTCAAAATCGCGGCGTTTAATGCTATGTGCGCTCAAGGCTTGGTCTTGCTGGCGGCTGTATTGATAGACGGTTTCCGGCGGGGCTTCTTCCGTGAATGCAAACTCCGTATTTTCCGGCGCATTTTTGATAAAGCGTTGCCAGTTGAGCTTGAGTATTTCTACAACGTCTGTCGCGCTTTGATAGCTTTGGCTGACGCTTTCGCGGCCGGCATCCGGCAAACCTTCGAGCAGATAGGCAAAAGGATTGTTTGGCGTACAGTTTTTGTTGGCGGCAGCGTAGATGTTGAGCTGTTCTTCGGCGCGGGTAAGGGCGACATAGAGCAGGCGTAAATCTTCCGCCGTCTTTTCGTCGGCCAGATGGCTTAGTTCTGCTTCCGAGGTTTGCGATTTCGCCAGCAGCTCGGTTTCATGGTTTTCGGTATGTAGGATTTTCCAGTTTTCTTTGGAATTGTCTTTGGTATCCCATGCGAAGGGGCAGTAAACCAAAGGATATTGCAAACCTTTCGACGCGTGCATGGTAACGATTTTGACCAGTTTTTCGTCGCTTTCAAGACGGATGGTTTGCGCATCTGACGGGAAATGGCCGCTGCGCGCGCGGCTGATTTGTTCGTTTAACCATTTATGCAGGGCGGCAGGGTTGCGGCTTTGGCTGTCTTCTTCGGCCAAAAGCTCCAAAATTTGGTAGTAGTTGGTCAGGCTGCGTTCGTTGCCGCCCTTGAGCAGGCGCGTTTCGATGTCATGTCGGGCGGCAAACTGCTGCACGGCGGCAAAAATGCCGCCTTTCCGCCATTTTTCCATGGCCTCGGCCGACGACTCCAGCCATTTGAGCAGCTGATGTTCGTTGTGGTTGAGTTCGTAAATCTCTTTGGCGGTATAGCCGAACAAAACGCCGGTCAAGACAAAGCGCAGCCAGTCGGTCTGCCTTGGGTTGAGCCAAAAGCCGATCAGCGCGGACAGCGAGTCTGCCTCGGCGGAATCGAAAACGGACTGGCGCGACAGCAACACGCTTTGGATACGGCGCTGTTTCAGTTTCCCTGCAATCATCGCCGCTTCGTTGTTGGTGCGCACCAAGACGGCAATATCGCCGGATTCCAACGCGCGGCCTTTGAAGTTCAGACGGCCTTCGGCTGCTTCATTGAGCGCAAAGGCAATTTCATCGGCGCAATATTCGGCGGCACAGCCGCGCAAAATCTCTTTGTCGGTTTGGTCGTCCGTATTGAGCCAGCGCACTTGGATGGCGGGGCGGTGTGGCGACAGCCGGCTTTCGGCGCGGCTAGCGGAGACATCGCTGTAATCGATGTTTTCCAATACGAAGGGGTGTTTTTTTTGTTTGAACAAGGCGCTGATGCCGTTAATCAGCTTGGCATGGCTGCGGTAGTTGACGGCGAGGGTGTAATGCCTGTCCGCATCTTGCGCGGCTTGCAGATAGGCGTAAATGTCTGCACCGCGAAAGCTGTAAATCGCCTGTTTGGGGTCGCCAACGAGAAACAGCGGGCAGCTTTGTTCGATAAAAATTTGGCGGAAAATTTCGTATTGCAACGGGTCGGTATCTTGGAATTCGTCAATCAGAGCGATTTCCCAGTTTGCCGCCGCCGCTTTTGCCAACGCGTTGCCGTGTTCATTGGTGGTCAATGCCTGATGGACATCCAGCAGCAAATCATCAAACACGCGCTCGCGGCGTGATTTTTTTTGTTCGGTAATGGACTGATTGATGTAGGAAAGGAGGTCGAGTTGCAGGCAGATGAAGACCGCTTCTTCCGCGCTTTTCATTGCCTGCAAATCACGGCCCAGATTAGCCAAGGCTTGCAGCTGAATAATTTCCGCCGCATCGGCATCGGCTTTATATTCTTTTTTCAGTTTGCTGTTGAGCGTGTCGATACTGAAGAGGCTTAATTTTTCCAGCGTTTGTTTGCTCAGGCGGGGCAGGCGGTTGGATTCGGCGTTTGTTTTTAAATCGGTAAAAACATTTTCAAAGGTTTTTCTTCTGTAGGTTTGGCCGTTAAGTTTGGGCAAGATTACCCAAAACGCTTTTTCCAAGTCTTCCAACTGGCTGCAAACTTTTTGCCATGTTTCTTGAAGGTTAGCTTGGGCTTCTTTCAAATCGCCTTCGGGCCGTCTGAATTTCAGATAGGGGCGGCCGGTATAGCTTTTGATTTCGGCAAGCATTTCTTCAGGCGTGCATTTCCGATCAAAAACCAATTGTGCCAATGTGGCATCGGTTGCCACTTTTTGCCGCCAAAAGTCTTGCGCAGGAATCAGCAGCCTCTCGCGCGAGTCGTCCGACAGCTCGACATCCAAAGGTGCGCCGCACAAAAACGCGTAATCGCGCAAGACGCGCTGACAGAAGCCGTGGATGGTGTAAATCGAGGCGTTGTCAAACTGGCTCAGCGCGGCTTTGAGGCGAAGAATCAGGCGATGGCAGCTTTCCTGTCCGTCTTGCTCGCCTAAAGCCAAAGGAATCAAGCGATTGAGAAAGTCATCGGGGGATTTTTTCTCTTTTTCGTAATATTTGTTCAGGCCGTCTGAAATATGTTCCGGCTCGCCGCCCAGGGTTTGGATTTCGTTTAAAACCTGCAACACTTCGTCCAAACGCGCGCGCAAACGGGTTTTCAGTTCTGCTGTCGCCGCTTTGGTAAAGGTAACGACCAGAATTTTCTCGATGTCTTTTTTTTCTAAAACAATCAGTCGGGTAAAGAGCGCGGCAATGCCGTAGGTTTTACCCGTACCGGCGGAGGCTTCGATGAGGTTGGTGCCGTCGATGGAAAGGGTGAGCGCGTCAAAAGGAAGGGCGGAAGACATGGTTGGAACGGAATAATATTAGCGAGGCATTATCATAACAGAGATAGTGTGTGGTTTTGCATTGATGATAAAAATGCCGTCTGAAAACTTTCTGTTTTCAGACGGCATGTCTTAATGGCTATTAAATGACTTCAATAGTGCATTTTAGTAGCGCAAACGGCGTCTGGCGTAGCTTGGTTGGCGAGGATGGTAGGTATAACGGTTCGCCGCAGGAGCTTTACTGTCGTCATAGTAGTACGCAACATTATTACCGTTGATGGTCGTATTGTTGACGCTCAAACCGGTTGGAGAGCCGGTAGTGATAACAACATTGTCGCTTTGGATGGTGTTTGCCGTATTGGTTACGGTGGCGTCGTTTTTACCTTTGGCGTTGATGCCGCCGTTTGGTTTGCCTGAAGCGTAGCTGCCGTTGACATTGACGGTCAGATTTTTTTCGTTAACGCTGCTGATCGCGCCGGAAGTATTGACTTTGTTGCCTTCTACTTCAACGGAGTTGTTGGATACCAAGTTGGTACCGTGCAGGTTGACGTCGCCGTTGTTGGCATTGATTTTAATATCGTTGCCGGCCGCTACATTCGCGCCTGCGGCGGTAGAAGAAGCGTTATCGGTTTTGTTGACGCCGACAGAGCCGTTGACGTGAGGAACGGCCACACCGGTTTCAACATTGATTGTCGCACCAGCGCCGATACCGACATTAACGGCTGTACCTTGGTTGGAGGCAGTATTGGCTGACTCGGTGAAGGTTACGCCGTTGCCTGCGGTAATGTTGACGTTGTTGTTGGCAGTAATGTTGGATGCGATTACAGCAGAGTCTTTGGCGTTGATGACAACATTGGCCGCATTCATATCGCCTTTGACGGCGGTAGATTCTTTTTTGTTTTCATCAGCGTAGTTGACGTTCAGGTTGGCATTCACATCAACGTTTGAACCGTCTTTGGTGTATGCGCCGACAGTCAAAGACGCGCCGCCTTGTTTGCTGCTGCTGTTGCTGGTGTTGTGGGCGGCAGTGTTGTGGTATGAACCTGCGTCAATGTTGATCGCACCGGTCACATCGTATTTTGTACCTTCATCAGACACTTTGTCATTTGCCAAAACGATGGCGTTGCCTGCGTTGATGGTGGTGACGGTTGCAGTGGATTCATTGTGGGTCGAAGAATTGCCTTGACCTTGTGCAGTGATTTCACCGCCGATGCCTTTGTTGGTGCTGATGCCAACAGAAACGACCAAACCGCCGCCGTTTTGTTTCACATCGGATTTTGCACCGCTGTGTGCCGCTGCATGGGTAACGTTTTTGGCAGATTCAACCACATTGCCGGTCGCGTTAATCACGGTACCTTCTTGATTAATATTGCCGTTTGCAGTGATGGTAGCGTTGCCGCCGGTGTTGATGTTGGATACATGGGATGTATTCGTTACGGTAGTTGCATCTGTTTTGGTGCTGGTAATGCCGACAGATACGCCGACGCCTGCAACGTTATTTTTTTCGTATGCAGTAGCAGATACGCCCAAATCGGTTACGCGGCCGGATTCGGTCACAGTGCTGCTGCCTTTGGATGCAACAACATTGACGTCATTGGCTGCGGAAATGTTGACAGATTCTTCGCCGTTGACTTGGCTGCCGCTGACGGTAACGTTTGAGTTGGAAGACAACTGGGTGTTTTTACCGGTCAAAATGCTGCCGCTCAGGCCGACAGAGTGGGTGTCGGTGTGGGTATCGGTGAATTTGATACCGGCTTTGGCAGTCACGCTGCCGTTTTCTTTATTGGTTTCAGTACCGGAGTAGCCTTTGATGGAATACTCGTTGACCTGTTTGTTTTCTACCGCTTTGGCAGCATCGATGGTCAAATCGCCTGCGGAAGCCAGTTGCAGTTTTTGTGCCGCAAACAATGCAGAGCCGATCACATTGATGTCTTTGTTGGAAACAACGGTCAGGTCGGCATTGGAAACCAGGGTGGAACCGGTTACTTTTTCAATGCTGCTGTTGCTGCTGGTTTTAGAGGTCGTGATATTGAAAATCGTACCTTTACGCGCGCTTTGTGCGGAAGTGTCGGTGCTGGTGGCGTTTTTAATATCGACATTGCCTGCTTTGGAGCTGACGAATGTACCGGCTTGGCCTTCAACGGTACTGCCGTAAACGTTGACGCCGTTTTTTGCACCCAAGACTACGTTTGAGTTGGCAGTAATGCTGCTGCCGTGCAGGTTTTCGGTACGGTTGTTTTGAACTTGGCTTTCACCGCCGAACAGGCCGCCCCAGTATTTTTTCTGGTCGTCAAGGCTGTTGGTGTTGATGGTGGTTTGCGTACCCAAGTTGATGTTGTTGACATCGGTAACGACATTGCCGTTTGCCGCGATGCTTGCGCCGTAAGTGCTCAAATCGCCTTCGGAAATCAAACCGATATCACCGGCTGCGGAAATTTTGGTTTGATGGGCGGTAGAGTTTTTGGAAGATTTGGTAGCGATACCGGTTTTCAGCGCGGCAGTTTCGTTTTTGAAGCTGACATAAGTCGAGCTGCTGTCGGTTTCGCTGTTGCTGCTCAATACGATTCCTTGTTGGGCGGCAATGCGAGCATCAGCAGCCGAGTTTAGTTCGGTCGCATCCAATTGAACTTTGCCTGTGGTGGCAATATTGACAGAGCCGGCATTGATTTTGGTTTGATGCAGGCTTTCGTCAGCAGAAGAGCTCAGGTTGTTGTTGTACCAAAGGCCTTTGCTTTGAGTATGGTCGGATTCTATGCGGTTGGTGGTTTTTACCGCGTTAGAATTGAAGTTGCCTGTGGCAGATGCGGTCAGCGCGCCGGCATTGATGTTGGCTGCGCTCAGGTTGAGGCTGCCGCTATTGTTCAAAGTCAATGACTCGGATGCATTGATATTGCTGGCGGTAAAGGTTTCCGTTTTGTTGCGGTCTGAACGGAAGTGCTGAACATTTTGCGCTTCTTTGCCGCTGGAAGATTTGTTGGCGGAATGGCTGGTAACCGTGCCTTTGATGTCGGTATCGCGGGCAAACAATTCCATTTGTGCGCCGGTCAGGTTGGCGGACTGGATGCTCAGGTTGCCTTTGCTGTCGATATTCAGATAGCGGGTACCGGTAATGGCGGTGTTTTGAATGTTTTGTTTGGCGCGTTTGTCAGTCGCGTGGATGCGGATGGTACCGGCGCGCATACTGCCGAAGATATGGCCGTCAAGAACCGGCGCATTTGAAGCTGCGTCCAAGGCTTCGATTTGTGCGGTTTTGTAGTCGAAGTTGCTTTTGCCTGAAGAAACGTTGATGGCGTCGGCGGCATTAACATTGGCTGATTTACCGACAACAACTTGCGGCGCGAGCAGGTCAACTACGCGGTTGCCGCTCAAATTGCCGTTTACTTGCAGTTGTTTGCCATTGTCGCTGATATTAAAAGATTTCAACGTGCCGTCTGAAACGGTTGGCGTACCGACAACCAAGGATGTGCGGTTGGCATTCAGGATGCTGCCGCCGTTGTGGGTAATGCCGTTAGGGTTTGCCAAAACATAGTCTGCGGCAATACCGAAGATCTCTTGCTGACCCAAGATCAGAGAAGGGTTTTTGCTGACCACTTCGTTCAAGATCACAGATGCGGCCTGACCTTGGAAGTTTTTGTTGGCAGACAGGTTTCCGGCCAGTTGGGATTTACCGGCGGACAGGGCGTTATTCAAAACGGCGCCGTGTTGGGAAACGTTGTACTTGTTGTATTGGTTGTGAGAAAGACCTTGGGCCGTCGGTGCGGCAATGTTGACGATGTCGACATTATTTTGCTGCTGTACCGAAGTTTGGCCGATGGCTTCGATATTGGCGGCTACCGCTGCATTTCCCAGGAATGCAAAGCACACGGCGACAGTCACTTTGCCGGAAGCTGAGAGCTTAGGCTGATATAAAGTGTCGATTTTCATGGATTTTAATCCTTATTTATCGTGATGGAGATTGAATCAGAAATCCCATATCGGGTATGAGATTTCTGTTGAGGAAATTTTGAATGTATTAACATTGTTATAAAATTTTTTACAATAATACCACCAGTACGGCCTTGTGTGCACTATTTCAAATGCAAATATAAACCGCCCATCTTATTGATATTAATGAAAAATTAATAATGTTAAGATGGGCGGTTTATATATTGGATAAAAGGATATATATTTACATAACTTTAAAATGGAATGCGCAAAGAAACGGTCACATGATCCTGTATTTCACTGTTTGATTGGTTGGGCATGCGCGCAAAACCTTTGCCATAGTCGGCAGAAAGTTGCCATTTATCCGCCTTGCCCAAATTCAAACCTGCAACCACACCCATGGCGCGTTGCGAACCTTCGTTATTGTTTTTGGCAACGCCGATGTCTGCACCCAGATAAGGCTCGATATAGATGCCGTGAGGCGTATTGCGGCGGAAATAAACGGTATTGCTTAACAGGACTGCGCTGTTTGCGCTCAAAGAAGTTGAACGGAAACCGCGTACATTTTGATGACCGACGACGTCCATTTCTTTGGTGGCAAACAAATCATGAGGGCTATATTGGGCATCGATTTGGTGATGGTTGCGCACGATCCATTTACCCAATGGGCGGTTTTGAATCAAATTGCTTTGCAAGGATACAGAGGTATAGCGCTTGTCGAACGGCGTATGTTCGGTATTTTTCGCAAACCCTTGTTCCACGCCGATATTGTTGAGCCAAATACCGTTTGGCAGGATGGTTGTATGCGACAGGCCGACTTGTGCCGAATAGATTTCCGGGCTTTGCAGTTCCAGTTTGCTGTCGGCAAATTTTGCAGTCTGTTTCACATAATCGATGCCGGCATAGGCGGAGGTAATGTGTTTTTGACTGCGTGAAAATACGCGGTCCGCTTTGATTCCTGCCGCTTTGGATTTGGAGCGGTAGGCATAGCGCGTTACGCTGGGCGTTAAGATGCTTTGCGATTGCGACGCGGCGGCGTAAGTGCTGAATGTCCATGCGCCATAAGGTACTTGGTAGAACATACTGCCGCCGCGACTGTAATGGCTGTCGTGATTGTTTAGATTGGTATAGCCGTTTAGATAAAGGGAGTCGCTCAATCCCAACGGGCTGCCGATATTCAGGCTGCTGCGCAGTGTCGTGGTATTGGGTTTGCTGCCTTTATTGTCGATGGTGATGCTGCCGCCCCAATGTTTTTCGGCATCGTTGTTGAGTTGGATGGAGGCGGTGCCGTCATCATGCGGATAAACGTCGATGCTGACGTTGTTGCCGGCAACATGGTTTGCCTGTTCGATACCTTGGTCGAGGTATTGGATGTTCAGCGGTTTGCCTTGATGATTGGGGAAGATGGTGTCGACGTTGACTGTACGGGAGCCGCCGGTAATCTCACGGATTTTGCCTTCGATGACTGCCAATTTCAGGACGCGTTCAGGCGTGGTTTCAAATTTGATTTGCGTATGCGGATAGCCTTGAGCGATATATTCGGCAACGATATCCCGGTTCAGTTGGTTGATGCTGTTTTGATTGATGCATTTGGGTAACTTGGCTTCAATCTTTTTGGAATCGATAAGGGTAATATCGGAAAGCTCGATACCCGTGTAATCCAAGCATTCGGTATTGTTTTCAGACGGCCCTTCTTGTGCAACCGTGTCATTATCTTGCTTTTTCTGCAAATCCCATGCCGACTGCTCGCGTTTTTGGATTTCAACCGAATGAATCTGATCGAGGTTGTCTCGGAAGTCTTTGTCGAATTGGTTGGGTACGTTTTTATCGATTTGATCAAGCGGATTCGGCGTATTGTCCGCATAGGCGTTTAGCGCGGAGAGAATCAATACGGGCAGGGGAAGAAGGCGGGATTTATACATGGTGTCGTAATTTTATAGGGATAATAATTGGGTTTATTTTATCGAAAATAGCTGCTTGGGGCGTATCAGTTTTTATCGTTGTCTGTAATCAGGGTTTATTAAGCAACGATGGGATAAATTTCTATGATGATAACATAAAATTATTAAGGAAATTTAAATAACAAAAACCTGCCTTTTCAAAGGCAGGTTTTTTTCAGACGGCCTTTGAGCCGTTAAAGATTTTGCAAACGCTCGACAGAAGGTGCGTAGTAGTAAGCACCTGATACGGCTTTAGACAAATGTTTCAACAGCAAGTCGGTTTTGCCGTCAGATTCGCCGAACATATTGAGCAGTTGAACTTCAATATTGTGCAGCGTGTTGCAATAGGAAGTGAACATCAGACCATGTTCGCCACTGAGTTTGCCGAAGGGCAGGCTGCGGCGAACGATTTTCAGGCCAACGCCGTTTTCTTTGACATTGACGCGACCGAGATGAGAGTCGGGCAGGCGCACGTCTTTGCCGAATTCGTCATTGGTTTCTTTGCTGCGGCCAACGCTGGCTTCTTGTTCGGCAGTAGAAACAGCATCCCATTTTTTCAAATCGTGCAGATATTTTTGAAGCAAAACATAGCTGCCGCCGGCATCCGGCTTGCCTTCGGGAATGATGGCAACATTGCGCACATTGTCATCGCCCTGCGGATTTTCCGTACCATCGACAAAACCGTCCAAGCCGCGGTCTTCATACAGGCGCAGGCCGTGTTCTTCAG
>ERZ1674155.108-NODE-108-length-14474-cov-24.064082_pt1 | contig 14474 bp, 12 predicted proteins | sample MGYA00581305_ERZ1674155 | MGnify/ENA primary metagenome ERZ1674155 (study PRJEB41354, sample SAMEA4873344) | human saliva metagenome | biome: human-associated habitat [ENVO:00009003]; feature: mouth environment [ENVO:08000002]; material: saliva material... | reverse complement strand
CTTCGCCATCCTATATAGGTCGCCATCGCGACCTATATAGCTTCGTCGTCGGACCAATATAGGTCAGCCCGCCGACCTATATAGGTTGATAGCTCTCCCTTATATTCCTCCCTATTTCTCAGCAAGGAAAGAGGTGGTATTGGGAGCTCTATAAATGCGTTTGTAAAGGAATTAAAGAACAGCGTGTCTGTGCCTTCAGAATGGAGAGTACACTTGTGATAAGGACTCTCGGCGTGCCCTCGGGTGGTGGAGTCTTGCTTGTGAGAGAATAATATATTTGGGGTGAACGGATCGCGTGATCCTAATTGCAATCATTAATACCCCAAGCGTATGAAAAAGACGATACTGCGTGTGGCGATGAGTAGCCTCTTTTTGGGCTTCGTCACTCTGAGTGCAGCTTTCCTCTCCTCGTGTGATAAGGAGAAGGAGAGACCAGAACCGATATCTGGCTCTTTCCCCTCGAAGCACCCCATCTCAGGCTTCTTCCGAGTGATTAAGGCTGAGGCAACCCTTACCTCTGTGGAGAAAACCCCACAGAAAGATCGATCAGATTACCTCTGCTGGGAGATTGTCCCTGGATCAGAGGTCCGCTATTCGCTCATACGTGATAAGGAGAAGGTCTCGCAAATATATAAGGAGCGTAAGATGCGTGAGGATGTCACCTTCTACAGTGTGATTGGGCCGTTCAATACATTGGGTGTCTATGGGCTGCAGGCTATGACGCTGAGCTTTACTCGTGACGCAGATCATGTGGTGACGGATCTCTCCTCGCAGGCACTACTCAGCTACGAGCACTTGTATAAGACGTACTATGAGCGTGAGCCACTCGCACCAGGTGCTGAGACTTGGTATTATAGGTTTTTAGCTCATGAAGTTGGGCCTAAGACTATTCGAGAAGAAGCGAGCTTGGCTAGTCTTACTCCAAAGGATCTTTGGTGGACCTTCTGGGGGTACTACTTAAATTCCGAATTCACTCCTCGTGAAGCCTCTGCCTACCTCTACCTGAAGAAGGATGCTGTCGACTTGACGGCGGGTAAGCTCGTCCTCACATTTGTCCGCGACGAAGGAAATCCTGTGAAGGTGGAGCTTCCCACGAAGTAGCCTCGCACCTATCATCAACGCTCCCGACCAGTTCCTTTCGGAGGTACTGGGCGGGAGCGTTTGTATGAAGGAGTGTCGGGTGGGGGAGCTTATGTCGGTGATTTTTATTACCTTTGTGGCAAAGAGATGATCGAGAGAGGAGGCGACAGAGCTTCCTCTCTTTGCATTCATCCCCTATTATCCTACGAGACGCGTCATGATCGATAAGAGCTACATTGAGGGAATTGCTTCCCAGTACTGTGCCACCGAGCACCCCGATTATTATATTGTAGAAGTCGCTGTCCACCCTGGCAATCGTATTATCGTCGAGCTGGGTGCCCGTGGGGGCATCAGCATCGATGCATGCGTCGCCCTCTCGAAGCATATCGAGGGGCAGCTGGACCGTGAGGCAGAGGACTTCGAGCTCGAGGTAGGCTCTGCAGGCCTCACCGCACCCTTCAAGGTCCTCCGTCAGTACACCGACGCTATCGGTGAGGAGGTCGAGGTGCTCCGTAAGGGGGGCATCAAGGAGAAGGGCGTCCTCTCTGACGCTACTGCCGAGGCGATCACCCTCACCGTCGTACGCAAGGTGCGCCCCGAGGGTCAGAAGCGCAAGATCGAGGTCGAGGAAGCCCTCCCCATCCCGATGGATGAGGTGCTACAGACCAAGCGCGTCTTGAAGTTCTAAACTCACCACCCTTATCCAAGTAGAAGAATAAACCTATATAATAGCCCCATGGCAAAGAAGAAAGAGACTACCAGCTTGATCGAAGCGCTCCTCGAGTATCAGGAGCTCAAGAGTATCGACCGCAATACGCTGATCGCGGTCATGGAGGATTCCCTCCGCAATGTCCTGTCGAAGATGTTTGGCTCGGACGATACCTTTGACGTCATCATCAACGTCGAGAAGAAGGGTGACTTCGAGATCTGGCGCACGCGTCACGTCGTCGCCGATGAGGACTTCGTCGATGAGGTGCGTGAGGTACCCCTGAGCGAAGCCCAGCGCTTCGATTCAGAGATCTCCGTCGGCGAGGACTTCGTCGATGCAGTCGACTTCAACTCCTTCGGTCGCCGCGCAGTCATCAACCTGCGTCAGGCCCTGGCAAGCAAGATCCTCGAGCTGCAGAAGGAGCACTTCTACCACAGCTTCGTAGGCCGTGTGGGCGAGCTGATCTCCGCCGAAGTCTATCAGGTATGGAAGCGCGAAGCCCTGCTCATCGACGATGAGGGCAACGAGCTCCTCATGCCTAAGACCGAGCAGATCCCTGGCGACTTCTTCCGCAAGGGTGAGACGGTACGCGCTGTCATCGAGCGTGTAGAGAACGAGAACAGCAATCCTAAGGTCATCCTTTCGCGTGTCAGCCCAGAGTTCCTCAAGCGTCTCTTGGAGCTCAACGTGCCCGAGATCGCCGATGGCCTTATCACGATCCGTGCCGCAGCCCGTATCCCTGGTGAGCGTGCTAAGATCGCCGTAGAGTCGTATGACGACCGCATCGACCCCGTAGGGGCTTGCGTCGGGGTCAACGGTTCGCGTATCCGCAGCATCGTCCGCGAGCTGAAGGGTGAGAACATCGACGTGACGACCTACACCACGAACCCCATGCTCTTCATCCAGCGCGCTCTCAGCCCTGGGAAGGCCGTGGCTATCGCCCTCAGCGACGAGGACGAAGAAATCAAGCAGGCCGAGGTCTACATGCGCCCCGATCAGGTGCCCTTGGCTATCGGTAAGAACGCTGCCAACCTCAAGCTGGCTTCCCTCCTGACCGGCTACCGTATCGAGATCTTCCGCGACGAAGAGGGCGCTACGGGTGAGGAGGATATCTACCTCGACGAGTTCTCTGACGAGATCGACGAGCAGATGATCCAGGCCCTCAAGGAGGAAGGCTATACTACGGCTAAGTCCGTACTGCGTGAGGATCGTGCTACGCTCCTTGCGAAGACTGAGCTGGACGAAGACGTCCTCGACCGTATCCTCGAGGTCCTCAGCGCCGAGTTCTCCGAAGAAGAGCCCTACGAAGCTGACGAGCCCGCCGCAGCGCTCGCCACCGAAGAGGGAGAAGAAGACTAATCCGTCCCGCCCGCCCGCTGCCCAGCTGTCGCTCCCTGTAGTGTAGATACCCATAGCGAGAAGCCCGAGCAAGCCAGCAGCGAGCCCGTGAAGAGGCGGACATAAACCATTCAAAAGAGAAGATACATGCCAAAGGACATCAAGCTCTTTACCTTGGCCAAGGAACTCAACGTAGGGATTGGCTCATTCAAGGATTCGTTAGAGAAGAAGAACGTCTTAGACGTCAATACTATCACCCCCAACACTCGCGTACCCCGCGAGGTGGCCGAGCAGCTCATCGCTGAGCACGGCAAGGGTATGGGCAAGGCCGAGATCGCCGCGCTCCTCGACACCCTCAGTGGTGCCGCTGCTAAGCCTGCGCCTGCCAAGCCTGCTGCTAAGCCCGAGGCCCCCGCTGCTGAGCCTGCTCCCGCGAAGGTGAAGCACATCGAGACGGTCGTCCCCGAGGATCGCCGCCCCAGCCTCAATATCAAGGGCTCCATCTCTACGGAGAAGAAGGCTGAAGCTAAGCCCGCCGCCAAGGCGAAGGCCGAGCCTAAGCCCAAGCCCGCTCCTGCCCCTAAGGCCGAGGCTCCTGCACCAGCAGCTAAGCCCGAGCCCAAGGTAGAGGTCAAGCCTGAACCCAAGCCCGAGCCTGCTCCTGCACCTACTCCTAAGGTCGAAGCTCCCGCCCCCAAGGCTGAGCCTAAGCCAGCTCCTGCTCCCGATCCTGCACCCGCAGCGAAGCCCGAGCCTAAGGCTGCTCCCGCAGCTGAAGAGCCCACGGTGCGCGAGCCCGAGATCTATCGCCCTTCGACTCCAAGTGCAGGGATCAGCTTCAACGTAGTAGGTAAGATCGACCTCTCTTCGATCAACGATAATACGCGCCCCGCCAAGAAGTCCGCTGCCGACAAGGGTCGTAAGCGCACCCGTATCGGTAAGGGCCCCGTCGATGTCAAGGCCGAAGCCGCTAAGGTGACGGACAACGGCACGAAGAAGCCCGGACAGCGCAATGGCAATGGTGGTAATGGTCGCTCCGCAGACCCCAACAACCGCGGTGGTCGTGGCAATGCCCAGCAGGGTGCTGCCGAGCAGAAGACCGGCCGTAAGGCCAAGCGTCAGAGCCAGCAGCCTCAGAAGGCTGTCGTCACGGACGAAGATGTACAGCGTCAGGTCAAGGAGACGCTTGCTCGTCTGACGGGTAAGAACCAGCAGGGTGCGAAGTCTGCTAAGTACCGTAAGGACAAGCGTGACGCCGCTCGCTCTGCAGCTCTCGACGCTCAGGAGCGTAGTGAAGCCGAAAGCCGTACGCTGAAGCTCACTGAGTTCGTGACGGTGAGTGACCTCGCGAGCCTTATGGACGTCCCCGTGACGCAGGTCATCGCTACCTGTATGAGCATCGGTCTGATGGTGTCTATCAACATGCGCCTCGACGCTGAGACCATCGAGATGGTCGCAGAAGAATTCGGCTACAAGACCGACTTCGTCAGCGCTGAGGTCGTCGAAGCCATCACGCAGGAAGAAGAGATCGATGACGAAGCTGATCTCATCAGTCGTCCTCCTATCGTCACCGTCATGGGTCACGTCGACCACGGTAAGACGTCGCTCCTCGACCGCCTGCGCAATACCAACGTCATCGCTGGTGAAGCAGGGGGTATCACCCAGCATATCGGTGCCTACAGCATTCGCTTCAAGGGTGGTAAGCGCATTACCTTCCTCGATACGCCAGGTCACGAAGCCTTCACCGCTATGCGTGCTCGTGGTGCGAAGGTCACGGACATCGCTATCATCATCGTCGCCGCTGACGACGACGTGATGCCTCAGACGAAGGAAGCTATCAACCATGCCGCCGCCGCTGGTGTGCCCATGGTCTTCGCGATCAATAAGATCGATAAGCCCGCCGCTAACCCCGACCGTATCCGTGAGCAGCTCGCTGCCATGAACTACCTCGTCGAGGAATGGGGTGGTAAGTACCAGTGCCAGGAGATCTCCGCTAAGCAAGGCATCAACATCGATGAGCTGCTGGAGAAGGTCCTCCTCGAAGCTGAGCTTCTCGAGCTCAAGGCTAATCCCAAGCGCCGTGCCGTTGGCTCCGTCATCGAGTCTTCGCTCGATAAGGGCCGTGGTTATGTGGCTACCGTCCTCGTGCAGAACGGTACCCTCTCGCAGGGTGACGTCGTCCTCTCAGGTACGCACTACGGCCGTGTGAAGGCTATGTTCAACGAGCGTAACCAAAAGGTCGAGCATGCAGGCCCCAGCGAACCCGTTCTGATCCTTGGTTTGGACGGTGCACCTACCGCAGGTGAGACCTTCAACGTTATGGAGACCGAGCAGGAAGCGCGTAGCATCGCCAGCAAGCGTGAGCAGCTCAAGCGTGAGCAGGACAACCGCACGAAGAAGGGGCTTACCCTTGACGAACTCGCTCGTCGCCGTGCTCTGGGCAACTTCCAGGAGCTCAATGTCATCATCAAGGGTGACGTGGACGGCTCTATCGAAGCGCTCTCCGACTCGCTCATCCGCCTCTCCACGGAGGAAATTCAGGTCAACGTCATCCACAAGGGCGTCGGTCAGATCTCCGAGAGCGACGTCGTGCTCGCCTCTGCTTCTTCGGCTATCATCCTGGGCTTCCAGGTGCGTCCCAGCCAGGCCGCTCGTCGTCTGGCAGACCGTGAGGGCGTAGAGATCCGTACTTACTCGATCATCTACGACACCATCGAAGACATCAAGTCCGCTATGGAAGGGATGCTTTCGCCCGAAATCAAGGAGAATGTCGTGGCCAACCTCGAGGTTCAGCAGACCTTCAAGATCACCAAGGTCGGTACCATCGCCGGCTGTATGGTCGTCGAAGGGAAGATCAAGCGCAACAACAAGATCCGCCTCATCCGCGATGGTATCGTCAAGTACCAAGGCGAACTCGGCTCTCTCAAGCGCTACAAGGACGATGCTAAGGAAGTCGTTATGGGTCAGGACTGCGGTCTGAACATCGATGGCTACAACGATATTATGGTCGGTGACATCATCGAGGCCTACGAAGAGATCGAGATCAAGAAGACCCTCGACTAAGTCGCGGTCGACTTCGATACACCCCTCTATAAACGCTACGCCCCAGGCCGCTTCGGCAGCCTGGGGCGTAATGCGTTTCTGTACTATCTGTGTGGTGGCTTTTGTGACCAGTACTGCTCGCTGGGTTGACCAGTACTGGTTGGTTATAGCGACCAGTACTGCTTCGCGTCGTGACCAGTACTGGTCAGATGAGTAACCAGTACTGCTCACCGTGATGACTAATATAGGTTCATATCCCTCGCTGTATGGCGTCGTATTACGATGGACTTCGGGGAGCGCTGCTTGGGAGGAGGGGGGATGTTGCCTTGTGTGGGGTAGGGTCGCTCTACTTGCTCTACTTGATGCCCAATTCCTCTATGATCTCGTCAAGTTTGTTGATGATCTCTTCGGCGACGCTTTCCTTCATCGCGGGGAAGTTCTCGGCTGAGTACCAGTTTGGTGTCGTGAGGTACTCCCATCCCATAGGATATTCAGGACTTTGCTTTTCTAAGCAAGCAAGTTTTTTCGCTCCAGTCACCTTTGAGTCTATCCCTATCCAGAGGTTAATCCACCAGCCATAGTTCGATTTTTTATCTTCGCTATCTGCCGATATGATGATAGAGCCCTCCCAGCCCTCTTTACGGAGGCGGATCTTGTTGTCACCTTTGGGATTAGCTATTTCAGTATTATCAAATAGCCAGCCCTTTTTAGCAGCGTACTCCTTCAGTTCGTCGAAGATGTACTTCTTTCTAATCCTCTGAGCGATTGCATCACGTTTGCTTGATAGCGTGGCCACTACTTCGGGGTGATCAACTGCGAGATCAATGATTTTTTCGATGTCCTCTTGATTCATATCTTGATAGGTGAGTTGCTTGATAGTTCGGATATACTGATTGAGAGACTCTCGGACGAGGGGCTTGTTGTCGGCCAGTCGCACGCATTGCCCCAGCCAGCGAAGGATGTCTTCTGCGTACGATAGGCGTAAGTAGGCTACTTCCTCAGCACTTTTCGTGGCTGTGCTCTCTTTGCTGGCATCGTATCCATAGAGTGTGAGATAAACCAAGTGATATCCGTCTGCACCAAAAGTCACCTTGCCATAGTTGTCGTAGCGAGTCAGTTGCTTGTCTTGATCCCCAGCGTAAATTTTGTTCTCTATGATAAGTCCGTAGCTGCTACTTTTCACGAGGATGTCGATGCGCCCGCCGGTGTCGCCTACTATGGGGCCTGTATAATACAATACTCTGTATAGCTATCCGGGAGTGTACAGTCCTTGAAAGGGTAGGCTCGCTCCTTCAGTGCGATCTCAAAGAAAGCTCTTAGGAAGGCATCGCCGCATCCGTGGCTTCCCTTGGGATCGAGTAGATTAGCGATTAGGGCGGAGTGCTTTAATTCGTAGCGCTCTATGCTAAGGATGCTAAAGAGATTGTAGTTTTCGCCTTTGCGATTTCGCTCCTCCTGCTGCGATTGTTCTAAGGCGCAGATGCTCGCTACCTCTTGAAAGAATTGCTGTATTATATCCAGCTCTGTGTCCATACTTATTTTGTGTTGTGATGATTGTCTAAGTCTGATCCCTTGCTCTGACAGAAGGGGGGCGGGGTGTAGACTCCTACTCGGAGGGTTTGCTTGCCTGTATTTGCAATACCCTCTGGCTACAAATGTACGAGTTTCGATAGGATAGGGCGCGGGATCCTGTGCATTGCTTGTGACTTTATCTGGGTGAGGCTGTCGGAGGTATATAGGTTGCTTGGTTACTGGAATGATAAAGGCGTTTGGATGGCATTCCTATGTGTTTTCTAAGTGGCTTGCCCTTATGGTGTTATGCTGTCTCGGTGTGAAGGTGTTTTTACGATCTATATTGGTCGTCGGGTTGACCTATATAGGTCGCTGTGGCGACCTATATAGGTTCGTGCGCTGACCAATATAGGTCGGAGCAGCGACCAATATAGGTTCACACCTCTTGCGGTATGGTATCGTGCTACGACGGACTTCGGTGGGTGCTTCTCGGGAGAGAGATATTGCCTTGTGTAGGGTAGGGGAAGAGCTCGGACTGAGGTGGTTTCTGCGGTGAAAGTCGAGGGAGTGCAAGGTGTTGTATCAGATATTTTTGTATCTTTGTGACCGAATTTCCTATGTAGGGTAGGAGAAGAAGTCTATCCCTCCGTCGTGGAGCGGGTGGCACCCTACGGGGCTAACTTTTTAGTTATCAACGATAATGTACGTCATCGTAGACATTCAGGGCCAGCAGTTCAATGTAGAACAGGGCCGTCGCCTCTTCATTCACCACGTTAAGGGTGCAGAGAGTGGCGCAGTAGTAGAATTCGACAAGGTCCTCCTCGTAGACAAGGATGGTGCTGTCACTGTAGGTACGCCTGTAGTGGCTGGTGCTAAGGTCGTGTGCGAAATCATCACGCCTCTTGTAAAGGGCGACAAGGTACTTGTCTTCCACAAGAAGCGCCGTAAGGGCTATCGCAAGCTCAATGGCCACCGCCAGCAGTTCAGCGAAGTCCTCGTCAAGGAAATCGTAGCGTAAGTAATTGTATCACCGCATTAGTTTAGACATAAGACAATGGCACATAAAAAAGGTGTAGGTAGCTCCAAGAACGGACGCGAATCAGAAAGTAAGCGACTCGGAGTAAAGCTCTTCGGTGGTCAGCACGCTAAGGCTGGTAACATCATCGTCCGCCAGCGTGGCACGCAGCATCACCCAGGTGCAGGCGTAGGTATCGGTAAGGACCACACGCTCTATGCACTGATCGACGGTAAGGTGGTCTTCACTCGCAAGAAGAACGACCGCTCGTACGTCTCCATCGCGGCTGAGGCCTAAGACGGAGCACACGTCAGACAAGTCAACCGGAGGTTGCTCCAGAAGGGTCTACACAGCCCGGAGGGAGCGACCTCCTCTCATTATACCCCACACGAGACATTATGCTTACACTCAAGCAAATCAAGGAGAATACCGAGGCGGTCATTGAGCGCCTCCGCAAGAAGCAATTCGAGGCACGCGAAGCGATCACCGAAGTCCTGAATTTCGATGAGATCCGCCGTCGCTCTCAGCAGGAGCTCGATGCCAGCCTCTCTCGTCAGAAGGCCCTTGCTAAGGAGATCGGTGATCTGATGAAGCAGGGCGCCAAGGAGCAGGCTGAGAGCATCCGCGCTCAGGTGGCACTGCTCAAGGAAGCAAGCAAGAGCCTTGAGGAGAAGAAGGCCGAGGCCGAAGCTAAGATCCGTGAGATCCTGCTCTCTGTACCTAACCTCCCCGCCGACATCGTGCCCGAAGGCGCTACGGCTGAGGACAACGTCTGCGTCAAGACTGGTGGCGAGATGCCCGCACTTGATGCTACCGCCGAGCCCCACTGGGAGCTGGCGAAGGACTATGACCTCATTGACTTCGAGCTGGGTGTGAAGATCTCGGGTGCTGGCTTCCCCGTCTATAAGGGTTATGGAGCTCGCCTGCAGCGCGCGCTCATCAACTTCTTCCTCGACAATGCTCGTGAAGCTGGTTACCTCGAGGTACAGCCTCCCTACGTCGTCAACGAAGACTCAGGCTACGGCACGGGTCAGCTCCCCGACAAGGAAGGACAGATGTATCACGCTACGGCGGACAACCTCTATCTCATCCCCACGGCTGAGGTGCCTGTGACGAATATCTATCGTGACGTCATCCTCGAGGAGAAGGATCTGCCCGTGCGCAACACCGCTTACTCCGCCTGCTTCCGCCGCGAAGCTGGGTCGTATGGTAAGGATGTGCGTGGTCTGAACCGCCTCCATCAGTTCGACAAGGTCGAGATCGTATGCATCGACAAGCCCGAGCGCAGCTATCAGCGCCTCGACGAGATGGTTGCCTACGTAGAGACGCTCGTCACGAAGCTCGAGCTGCCCTGGCGCATCCTGCGTCTGAGTGGTGGTGATATGAGCTTCACCAGCGCACTGACCTATGACTTCGAGGTCTTCTCTGCTGCACAGAAGCGTTGGCTTGAGGTCAGCTCTGTATCCAACTTCGAGAGCTACCAGGCCAACCGCCTGCGCTGCCGCTATCGTGACGCTGAGCAGGGTGTCCAGCTCGTGCACACGCTCAATGGTAGTGCACTGGCTCTGCCCCGTATCGTCGCAGCGCTGCTGGAGAACAACCAGACGCCCGAAGGTATCCGCATCCCCGAGGCTCTTCGTCCTTACACGGGCTTCGACTTCATCCCCCGTCCTGCGAAGAAGTAAGCGACTTCCTCACTCGGAGGCCACAATAAAAGCTCATCCCCACACGGCCATCAGGCGGTGTGGGGATGAGCTTTTATTGTAGATGCGAATGACTCGCTGGGCTTACTTAGCGTCGGAGTAGATCTGCTTGATGGTCTCCTCGATCTGATCGGGAGTGAGATCGCCTACCGTCTGGATGGGCGTACCCTGCATAGGGATGAAGAGGCACATAGGGATGCTCTTCACACCGAAGATATTGGCCAGACCAGCTTCCTTGTCGACATCGATCTTGTAGACGTCGATCTTACCTGCATACTTCTTAGCGATAGCTTCGAGCTTGGGGCTGAGCTTACGGCAGGGACCGCACCAGTCGGCGTAGAAGTCGAGGATAGCGGGACGGCTGCCCTTGAAGACGAACTTCGAGGGCTCTTCCTTATAGTCCCAGATGTTCTTGCGCAGGAAGTCTGCGTCTATGTGCTTGATAGCGCCTTCTGCGGCCTTATCGTCGGCAGCAGCTTCTTCGCTAGGAGCAGCTGCGGTCGTCTCGGTGGAGGCAGAAGCAGCGTTGCTCGAAGCCTTGGCCGTGCAGGCATAGCTCGAGAAGAGGCCTGCGGAGATGAGGGCGAGGCTGAGGATGACTTTCTTCATTATTCAGTTAGTTGCTACGAGGTGATAGAATACTGCTCGTTGGTATGATAAGCGTGAGAGCGGGCGAATTGTTCATTAAGCGACAAGCCGGGCATCCTCAGATGGAGAGGGTGCCCGGCTTGCTATATGAAGTGGGGAAGGGCTGTGAAGTGCTTACTTCTTAGCTTCCGTAGAGCGGAAGAGGATCTCCGTGCGGTCCTTAGAGTCGTAGAGCTTCTTAGCGAGAGCCTGTACAGACTGAGGCGTGACAGCGTCGAGGAGCTTGTCGTAGTTCGTCACGAAGTCGAAGCCCTGACCGTAGAAGCGAGCGAGCTGACCGAGCCAGTAGCTGTTCTTGCGGAGGCTTTCGCCGTGAGCCTTCTTGAGGTTCTTGACAGCCTTGTCGAAGTACTCAGCAGAGGGGCCGTTCTTGACGATACCTTCGAGACCCTTGAAGACGAGCTCGTTCATAGCTACGGCCTTAGCGGGGTCGGTCTGGAACTGGACGGTGACGTTCGTGCGTGGGCTGGGGAAGCGTGATACGTCAGCGAGGACACCGACGCTGTAGGCACCACCTGCATCCTCACGAATGGTCTTCGTGTAGAGCTGGTCGAGGATAGACTCAAGCACAGCGCTCGTCAGACCTTCCTGCTGGTTGTAGGTCGTAGGTGCAGAGAGGCCGTCGATGACGATACCCATGGGCGTCTCCATAGGAGCGCTGTACTCCTTCTTGTTCGTGCCGAGGCGCTCTACGGGGACGCGGTTCGTGTGAGCCTTGTCGGTGTAGGCCTTCTGCGCGGGGAGGGAAGCGATGTACTGCTCTACGAGGGGACGGAGGGCAGCTTCATCGACATTACCTACGAAGTAGAACTCGAAGCCACGAGCGTTAGCGAAGCGGCTACGGAAGAGCTGCAGTACGTGCTCATAGTTCACGCTCTTGACTTCTTCGACGCTGAGGGGATAGCGCTCAGGGCTGTTGGGGAAGATGTAGCGGGTGACGGAGTCGCCGAGGAAGGAGAGGGGGTTAGCCTTGCTTGCCTCGATCTGGCTGATGGTGCGCTCCTGCCAAGCCTGGAAGGCGTCCTTGTCAGCGCGTACAGCTGTGAAGTTGAGGTAGAGGAGCTGGAGCATCGTCTCGAGGTCTTCCTTCGTCGTGCTACCTGCTACATCATCGCTGATATTGGAGACCGTCGCAGAGACAGAAGCGATGCGACCGCTGAGGGCCTTTTCGAGAGCTGACTCATCGAACTTGCCGAGACCACCGATGGTGGGGAGGCTGTTGAGGACCTTCAGCTCCGTAGCGCTGGGCTTGGTGAAGTTGTAGTACCCACCATCGCGGCGACCCTTGAAGAGGATCTCATCTTCCTTGTAGTCGGTCTTCTTGATGTAGACCTTCGCACCGTTGGAGAGCGTCCAGATGGTAGAGCCGTACTGACCATTCTTCTCGGTCTTGACGATCTTACCCTTCATGGGGAGCTTGTCGATGAGCTTCTCGTTGCTGACCTCGTCCTTAGGAGCTTCGACCTGCTGCTTGGTATAGTCGAGGTACTTCTTCGTGAGCTCGTCGATGCTGGGGAGCTTGACGCTGGGCTTCTCGACGCTGGTCAGAGCGACGAGTACATTCTTCTCAAGGTCGAGCTGCTGGACCATAGCATTGATCTGCTCGAGGGGGAACTGCTCAGCGATGCCCTGGATGAGCTGGTAGTGCGTGGGGATATCGAGGAGGTAACCACCGTCTTCGAAGTAGTCTACGTAGACGTTAGCCCAAGCGTCGCTGGTGCGCTTGTCACGCTCGTTGTAGAAGTTCTTCATGCTGACGAGGTAGTCCTTCTTAGCACGGCTGTATTCACCAGGAGTGAAGCCGTACTTCTTGAGGCGGACAATCTCAGCTACGAGGGCCTTGAGAGCAGGCTCCCACTGACCTTCCTTGAAGGTAGCGTCAAAGTTGGCAGCATCCTTCGTCTTAGCGACGACGTAGTTGCCGAAGTCAACGGAGGCATTGACGAAGGGAGCGTTAGGCTTCTTGACGATGTCGCTGAAGCGCTGGGCGATCATCGAAGTGACGACACTTTTGATGTAGTCTTCGAGGGGACCCATGAGAGTAGCGCGGATATTTGGAGGCGTGATATCGCTCTTATAAGAGATGTTGATCGAGTTCTGCGTAGCTTCCTTGTCAGCCGCGATACCTACGATGGGCTTGTCGTTGTCTTCGACAGGGATGTAGACACGCTCAGCTGCATTCACTGGAGCAGGGATATCGGCGAAGATCTTCTTGATCTGAGCCTCCGTGTAGTTGACGTCGACGTCACCGACGATGATGACTGCCTGCAGGTCGGGGCGGTACCACTTCTTATAGTAGTCGCGCAGGACCTGATAGGGGAAGCTGCGTACGATCTCCATCTTACCGATGGGGAGACGCTTACCGTACTTGTTGCCAGGGAAGGCAAAGTCGAGGAGCTTCTCCATATTGCGCATATCCCCGCTATTGCTGCGGCGCCATTCTTCTTCGATGACACCACGCTCAGCGTCGATCTCCTTATCCTCGAGGCTGATGAAGCTACTCCAGTCGTGGAGTACGAGGATACAGCTGTCGATGATGCTCTTGCGTGGGACGGGGATCTTCATCAGCGTGTAGACCGTCTTGTCGAAGCTCGTGTAAGCATTGATGTTGCCACCGAAGCTGGCACCAATGCTCTCGAGGAAGTTGATGATGCCCTTGCCAGGGAAGTTCTTCGTGCCGTTGAAGGCGATGTGCTCGAGGAAGTGAGCCAGACCCTGCTGTGAGTCTTCTTCCTGCATCGAGCCTACCTTCTGGGCGATATAGAATTCTGCTCTACCCTTGGGCTCTTCATTGTGACGAATGAAGTAGGTCAGACCATTGGGGAGCTTTCCGATACGGACGGCGGTGTCTATGGGGAGTGGTGGCATCTCGCTGGGAGCTTGGGCTTGAGCAGCCGAAGGCAGACCCAGTGTGGTGCCTACGAAGAGCGCCGAGAGGAGGGATAAGATGATTTTCTTGAGCCTCATCGCTTGTTTGTGGTTTAAGAGGTGAAAAGATATTTATAGTTCACTGTACCGCAAATGTACGATAATTCTTCGGTGTGTATCTATTATATGAGATACCTCACACGCGCAGGTATCTATATATAGGTATATGGGTGCGTGAGTAGAGCTATATAGGATGGCGAAGAAAGCTATATAGCTGTGGACTGATTCCTATATAGCTTTCGGTGCGAAGCTATATCGCTTTCTCTTGATCCCTCTATTAGATTGTTGCTCCGTGTAGGGATAAAAGTTGCGAACGAGTGGTAGATAAGTTTGGGCTATGTACGTGGCTCTAATATCTACGTACGTGGATATTTGGATTGACGTACCTGGTCTTTAAGACTACGTGCGTAGATAGAAGAATGTCACTACGTGAAGGCACTTTTTCTTCACGAGAAGGACACTTTTCCCTCCGCTGAATAAGAGGAATACTCGCGATAAG
>ERZ1674155.105-NODE-105-length-14614-cov-6.714953_pt1 | contig 14614 bp, 9 predicted proteins | sample MGYA00581305_ERZ1674155 | MGnify/ENA primary metagenome ERZ1674155 (study PRJEB41354, sample SAMEA4873344) | human saliva metagenome | biome: human-associated habitat [ENVO:00009003]; feature: mouth environment [ENVO:08000002]; material: saliva material... | reverse complement strand
AAGAACGCAGGGGAGAGCGCCTATCTTCCTCATGCTCCCGCTCTGTCAGCCGTAGCAGCTTCAGAGCGGGAGCACCCCACAATCATTGATAACTTTGAAAGGAGATGTGACCGTGTCAACGTATGACCCTCAGGACGCTGTCGTCCCTGAGCCTGAACTGTGGCCGGTTGGCGGCGAGGCTAAAGAACAGCCCCCGCACGAAGAAACACATGAGGGGGTGACAGACACCGCTAGGGAGGAAGCGCCTCAGCCTGCCTCACCTTTTGTGACTGAAGACTTTGAGGTGCGCGTCCTGGAGCAGCTCACCGAGCTCAACCAACGTTTTGCGCAGCGCATCGCCGAGGACGGCGCTAAGAACCAGCTTATTCGTTCTGTACAGGCAAGCCTGCAGGAACGTGACGAACGAGCATCCGGAGAGGCGTACCGTTCCCTCTTCCGCGATGTGCTCAACGCCCTGGACCGTCTGCTGAATCAGGACGCGAGTGCATCGCTGAGCGAGTCTGTTGCCGACGAGATCGTCAGTATTTTTGAGATTCGCGGACTGCAGCGCATCGACGCGGTGGGTAAGTTCGACCCGGCGATCCACGAGGTTTCGGGTGTGGTTCCTTCTGCACCCGATTACCCTGCCGGTACTGTGGTATCGGTGGAGCGGGAAGGATATATTCTGGGTGACCGGACTTTGCGTCCCGCTCGCGTGATTGTGGCGAGGGATATGCCGAATCGTCAGCCTGCCGCCTCTACTGGAGCGGCTACTAACCGCCCTCAGGATGCGGCTGAAAACGGTACCGGGGGTAGCGCTGAGGATGACCGCACCCTCCCGCTTCCTACCGTGCCGAATAATCCTGTGCCGAATAACCGCTCCGGCATGTAGTCTTTTGGTGGTTCAACAGTTTGTGCCTGACTCTTCGTGGTCAGGCACACACTGTTTAACCCCTTATAAAAGTCCGTCCGCCGCAGTACGTGAAGCACCGTGGCGGACGGGAACGTAAATAAAGTATCAGCGCGAACCGTCGACTCCTGTCAGGACAGCGCATGAATATGTCGCGTACGCGTCCTGTGCGGTACTGACACCTCACGAACAACACCGCGCCAGGTGACCGGCGGAAGATACCGAATTTACAAAAACCAACGGTACCCCAGCACTAATTTTTGTAGAAATTACGCCGCAATAAACGCTGAATTGAGCGTCATAAAACAGCGAAAAGCCCCGGCTGCTTCAACCCCATAGCGGGGGAGAAGCAGCCGGGGCGTCGCTAGTACGCGGGCCGTGCCGTTAGGCAACGGGTGCTGTGATTAGGCGGTCGGAACGTCCTCGTCAACCCACTCGAGGGTGCGGGAGACAGCCTTCTTCCACAGGCGGTACTGGCGGTCAACCTCTGCGGGCTCCATGGAGGGCAGCCAGCGCTTGTCCTCAGCCCAGTTGTCCACAACGTCCTGCTCGCCGCTCCAGAAACCAACAGCGATACCTGCAGCGTATGCTGCGCCCAGAGCGGTGGTCTCAACAACCTTCGGGCGGATTACGGGAACGCCGAGGATGTCAGCCTGGAACTGCATGAGGAACTCGTTAGCGGTCATGCCGCCGTCCACGCGCAACTCGGAGAGCTCAACACCGGAGTCAGCGTTCATTGCGTCCAGAACCTCGCGGGTCTGGAATGCGGTTGCTTCCAGCGCCGCACGCACGATGTGTGCACGGTTCACGTAGCGGGTCAGACCAACGATGACGCCGCGAGCGTCGGAACGCCAGTGAGGTGCGAACAGGCCGGAGAACGCGGGAACAACGTAGCAGCCACCGGAGTCCTTGACGGAGGTAGCCAGTTCCTCAGACTCTGCAGCGTGCTCAATCATGCGCAGGTTGTCGCGCAGCCACTGGATCAGGGAGCCGCTCATTGCGACCGAGCCTTCCAGAGCGTAGACGGGTGCTGCGTCGCCAATCTTGTATGCGACGGTGGTCAGCAGACCGTTGTTGGAGAAGACGGGCTCGTTGCCGGTGTTCATGAGCATGAAGTTACCGGTACCGTAGGTATTCTTCGCCATACCCTTCTCGAAGCAGGCCTGGCCAAAGGTGGCAGCCTGCTGATCGCCCAGGATACCGGCAATCGGGGTGCCGTTAAGCAGACCGGTTGCGCGGCCGAAGCCGTACACCTCGGAGGAGGACTTGATTTCGGGCAGCATGCTCATGGGGATGCCCATGTCTGCAGCGATCTGCGGATCCCATTCGAGGGTGCGGATGTTCATCAGCAGGGTACGGGATGCGTTTGTTACGTCGGTGACGTGAACGCCGCCGTCAACACCACCGGTCAGGTTCCAGACCAGCCAGGTGTCGGTGTTGCCGAAGAGCAGGTCGCCGCGCTCTGCGCGCTCGCGTGCGCCTTCAACGTTGTCCAGGATCCACTTGATCTTGGGACCGGAGAAGTAGGTGGAGAGGTTCAGACCAACGATGTCGTGGTACTTACCAACGCCCTCTTCGCCTGCGAGTTCTTCAACGATTTCCTGGGTGCGGGTGTCCTGCCAGACGATTGCGTTGTAGACGGGCTCGCCGGTGTTCTTGTCCCACACGACGGTGGTTTCACGCTGGTTGGTGATGCCGACTGCAGCGATTTCGTGGTGGTTGACTTCGCCGTTTGCCATAGCCATTGCTACGACCTTACGGACGTTCTGCCAAATCTCGGTTGCGTTGTGCTCGACCCAGCCGGCCTTGGGGAAGATCTGCTCGTGTTCGAGCTGACCGTGCGCTACGTTCTCGCCTGCCTTGTTGAACAGGATTGCGCGGGAGCTGGTGGTGCCCTGGTCGATGGAGAGGATGTACTTGCGCTCGGTGTTGAGGGTTGCGGAGTGCAGAGAAGTCGTCATTGATTTTTCCTTAGAACAAAAGAACGGGGGGGTATTAGAGAGGTTTAGAGGGGCAGAACTGCCGGAACGATCAGGCCTGCGAGGATAGCGCCGATGATTGGGCCAACAACCGGAACCCATGCGTAAGACCAGTTGGAACCGGTCTTACCGGGGATGGGCAGGAAGGTGTAGGCGATACGGGGGCCGAGGTCACGTGCGGGGTTGATAGCGGAACCGGTTGCGCCACCGAGGCTCATACTGATGGATACAACGACCAGGGCAACAGCCAAGGGGCCAATCTGGGCGGGGGTCTTACCGGATGCGATGATCCAGCCAATCAGGACGAAGGTGCCGATAATCTCGGTGAGCAAGTTCCAGCCGTAGGACTTGATGGCGGGGCCGGTTGCGAAGATGCCGAGGCGGTCGCCCGGGTCCTCATCGAAGTGCTTCTTGTAGGTGAGGTACGCTCCGGTTGCGCCGGCCATTGCGCCGAGCATCTGAGCGATGATGTACAGGGCGATGTTGCCTGCGGTTGCGGGAACACCGGTTGCCAGGTCGCGGCCTGCGGTTGCCAGGCCGACGGTCACTGCGGGGTTCAGGTGTGCACCGGAATGGAAGGAGAGGTACACGGCGGTGAACACTGCCAGACCCCATCCGAAGGTGATAACACCCCAGCCTGCGTCCTTAGCGTAGGACTTCTTGAGGGTCACTGCGGCGCATACGCCGGCACCGAGCAGAATCATGATGAAGGTACCGAAGAACTCGGAAAGTACAAAACCAAGAGTGGTGGGGGCACCGGATGCATCCACGAGAGCGGAAGAGCCGGCTGCAAGTACAGTTCCTGCGGAAGCAAGAAGAGACATTGATGCTCCTTGAAGACGAAGCGTCTGGAAGGCAAGCGAACCTTTGCTTGCGCATTCCCGTGCGTCCTCACCGCACGGGCGGATCGGGGCACAACGCTGTGCTGAAATGTGTAGCGGTTGCTACGAAAAATTGATAGATGTTTCTGGATGAGAAGCAGATCGTACCAGTGGGTTAACCCTGTATTTAGCTCGCTGCTTCTTATGCAGGGGATTATCGTAAACGGTTATTTAACCTCTCGTCCACCCCTCACCGAAAATATGAGATAACCCATGCTCGGTGAGGGGTGAACGGTCGGTTCGTACCAAATAATCGGTTACGAAAGGTATGTGTGGAATCTTTAAGGATTAGAGCTTCACACGAGGTGCCACGGGGGTGACAGCCTCAATCTTTGCCGATGCCTCAGCGTCGGTGGAGGTGGACTCCGCCTCGCGGATAGCCTGCACGCGTGCGGCGTAGAGGTCGCGCTCTTCCTTGACCTTCTTGTCGTCCCAGCCGAGCTCGGCACGCATGATGTCGAGGATTTCGTCTGCTGCTGCCAGGCCGCGGTCGCGCTGCTCGAGGTCGAGGCGTACGCGGCGGACCAGCACGTCCTCCAGGTGCAGGGCGCCTTCGTAGCGGACAGCGAAGACGACGTCTGCACGCAGGAACTGGGGTGCCTTAGCCAGGGGAGCACCGAGGGAGGGGTCAGCGTCGATGAGAGCGCCGAGGTCCTCAATCTGCGCGCCGTAACGCTCGAGCAAGTGGGTGATACGGTCCTCATCCCAGCCGTAACGCTCTGCGTAGCGTGCACGGTTAGCAGCGATTGCGTGGTAGCCGTCTGCACCGACCAGGCCGATGGTTGCGGTCACGGAGGGGTTCTGCTTAGCCTGCTCGCCCAGTGCGAAGTCGACAGCGTCGGCAGCCATGACACGGTAGGTGGTGAGCTTGCCGCCTGCGATGGCGCTCATGCCGGGTGCAACCTCGGTCACGGTGTGCTCGCGGGAAACCTTGGTGGATGCTGCGCCGTCCTTGACCTTGGGCTGCAGCAGCGGGCGCAGACCGGTGTAGGTGCCGATGATGTCCTCGCGGGTCAGCGGGTTAGCGATCAGCTTGTTGGCCTGCATCAGGACGTAGTCGATGTCCTTGCTGGTTGCGACGGGGCGCTCGCGGTCCTCGGCGTAGGGGGTGTCGGTGGTGCCGATGATCCAGTAACGCTGCCAGGGGATGATGAAGAGAACGGACTTCTCGGTCTTGGTGAAGATACCGCTGGTTGCGTTGATGCGGTCGCGGGGAACCACGATGTGGATACCCTTGGAAGCCAGAACCTCCAGGCCACCCTCGGGGTTAGCGAGGGACTCAGACTCTTCGGTCCACACGCCGGTTGCGTTGATGATGTGCTTTGCGCGTACGTTCAGGCGCTCGCCGGTCTCCAAGTCTGCCAGCTCTGCGCCGATGACGCGGCCGGATGCATCCTTGGTGAAGCCGACAACCTGGGTGCGGGATGCAGCCAGTGCGCCGTAGCCTGCAGCGGTGCGGACGACGTCGATGACGAGGCGTGCGTCGTCAACGCGTGCATCGTAGAACTGGATTGCGCCGCTGAATGCGGAGTCCTTGATGTCGGGGAAGACGGTCTTGGTGCCGGTCTTGGTGAAGTGACGCTGGGAGGGGACGCCCTTGTTGCCGCGGGAGCCGAGGAATGCGAGGGTGTCGTACATGCCGATGCCGATTGCGGAGTATGCGCGCTCGATGACGGGCATCTTCAGGGGCCACAGGAAGGGCTGTGCGTGCACCAGATGGGGTGCGATCTTGTTCAGCAGCAGGCCGCGCTCGGTCAGTGCTTCGGTCACGAGCTTGAAGTCGAGGTTGTAGAGGTAGCGCAGGCCGCCGTGAACGAGCTTGGAGGACCATGCGCTGGTGCCTGCAGCCCAGTCGCCTGCTTCGACGATACCGGTGCGCAGACCGCGGGTTGCTGCGTCGAGGGCAATGCCTGCACCGGTGATGCCGCCGCCGACGACCAAGATGTCGAGTTCTTCGTTGACCATGCTCTTGAGCGCCTTGGCGCGGGACTCGGCGGTCAGCTGAGACTGCTGTGCAATGTGCTGGGAGCTCATGTACTGCTCTTTCCTGTATTGCCGCTTGTGCGGCGTGGGGGTTTCATCTTGCATTTAGTAAAACCCAATGGTGAAATAATAACCAAGCAGTATGAACGGATTTTCACTGGGGGTCTGTGGCAGATGAACGAACGCGCTAACCATACCTACGAGGCAGCGCAGCTGTACTACATCCACAACATGACGATGGATGCTATCGCGGCTCGTCTGGGGGTCTCTCGAGCCACTGTGTCACGTCTGCTTAAAAGTGCTCGTGAAAGCGGCATGGTGCAGATCCGTCTAGATGATTCCTTCCGTGCCCGCAGCGAGCTTGAGCGCCGCATCGGTGAGCGCTATAAGGTGCGCGTTACCCTCGTGAATGTCCGTTCGGATGCCACCCCGATTGCTCGCATGAGCCAGGTATCCCGCACCGCAGCGGCGCTACTTGATTCCCTGATTGATAACGGCACGAGCCTGGGTGTGGCGTGGGGTTCAACGATGACTGAGATTTCTCGTCATCTGCCGCGTCGTCCTCTGAAAGGCGTGACTGTCGTGCAGATGAACGGCGCCGGTAACGCTCACCATTCCGGTATTCCGTACCTGGGTTCTCTGCTGGGGCAGCTGGTGAGCGCTTACGATGCGCAGACGATTCACTTCCCGGTTCCCGCGTTCTTTGACTATGCGGACACCAAGACCGCCATGTGGCGTGAGCGTAGCGTGCAGAAGAATCTGCATGCCCAGCAGAATGTTGACCTCGCTATTTTTGGTGTGGGCGCTTTTGGTGGACCTATCCCTTCTCACGTGTATTCGGGTGGCTATTTTGAGGCGCAGGAGCAGCGTCAGCTGCGTGAGCTGGGCGTTGTGGGGGATATGTGTACGATTCTTCTGCGTGAGGACGGCTCCTGGGCTGATTTGGAGCTGAATAAGCGTGCATCCGGTCCGACTCCGAAGGAGCTTGCCCGCATTCCGCGCCGTATTTGCGTTGCGTCCGGTACTCACCGTGTGCGTGCTTTGCGCGGCGCGTTGCGTACGGGCGCAATTACTGACTTGGTTCTTGATGATGCCCTGGCAAAGGCGCTCATGGAGAAATAGCTAAAAATAATCGCCGGGTGGAGGGGCACCTTGAAGCTAAGGGTGGTGCGTGAGAGTTTTCTTGGTGAAGCTCTCAAGCGCCGCCTGAACAATGTTTCAAGGTGCCCTTTAGTGTCGTCAAAAACTGCTTTCTGACCCTACAATGTGAAACGTTTGCGCATGTGAAAGCGCATATTAGTGCACTCCTTTGAAGGTGTGCGCCACTCACCGTTAGAAAGAATCAACCATGACCCCCACCTATAACGCCCAGGCGAATCCGCACCTGGGCGCACCCGGCATTACCACGATGCACGGTGATGCCCAGTCTTCCGACGCTACTCCTCTTGCCGGCCCCGGCGCTGGCGACTGGAAGATTACCGGTACGAAGCTCGGCGGCGCCTGCCCGACGATCCTTGCCGGACGCGACGGCTTCATTCAGGTGCTCTGCACCCAGGTCTTCGCCCACGGCGAGTTCATCACCCCGAAGCTCTCTATCCTTGACCCGCATACCGGCCGCGAGCTCTCCCACCTGGACATCCCGAAGGGCGCACTGCTCGGTGGCGTGTACGCCTACCTCGACGCGCAGGACCGAATGGTTCTGGTGGATGGCTCTCAGTGCCTGCTGCGCCTCTCCCACTCTGCTGACGGACGCAGCATCCGAGTTGATGAGCGTATTGACCTGAGCCGTATGCTCGCGCAGAGTGCCAATGACGCTGTGGTTGGTCTGGTACCCGACTGGTCCGGCCGCATTTGGGTTGCGACGAAGAACGGCTACATTGCGGTGATTGATTCTGCCCGCGGCACGATTCGCTCGATGCGCCTGAATAAGGCGTCGATTGCGGGTGAGCGTATCGATAACTCGATTTCGGCGTGCCCGCAGGGCGTGAGCGTGGTGACTTCTCACGCTATTTATATGCTGAACGCTACCGCAACCGGTGCGCCCACCCTCAAGTGGTGGCATGCCTACGACCGCGGTAGCGCCCGCAAGCCGGGTAAGCTCGCGTGGGGTTCGGGTGCCTCCCCGACGTTCTTCGGTCCGCACGGTTCGGATTACGTGATGCTGACCGATAACTCTGATATTCAGGAATCGGTCATTGTGTACCGCACCGATAACGGTGCGAAGGTCGGTAGCGCCGGCCTGTTTACTGCCGGTACCTCTGGCACTGAGAACTCCATGATCGGTGTGGGTAACACGATGGTCGGTGCAAGCACCTACGGCTACCCCTACCCGAAGTACCCGGAGGGTGCCGGCCCGTCGGTTCCTGCGAATGCGCTTTTTGCTCCCGGTATGGAGCGTTGGGATATTACCGACCGCGGTCTGCGTAAGATCTGGGACCGTAAGGACGTGTACTCTTCGGCTGTTCCTCGCTATTCCACCGCTGACGGGCTGATTTACACGTGCGAGCGTCGCCGCGGCCCGGCTGGTTTGGCGAATGGTGCCTACGCGTGGGCTGTCGCGATTGATATGGAAACCGGTAAGACGATGCACGAGCAGCGCCTGCCTCAGCATGTGAGCCTGCTGCTTGGCGGTGGTGACACCCTGCAGATGGTGGGCACGATTGACCGTTACGGCACCTGGTGGCAGGGCACGATTAGCGGCGTGTACCGTATCGCGAAGGCCTAGGGGAGTAGAAAATGACTAAGAATAATCTGATGAACGCTTCTCGCCGTACCGCGTTGAAGGTTGCGGGCGCTTCGGCTGCCCTGGTAGCTGGCGGCGTGAGCGCTGCGGAGGCGGCAACTCGTTCGGGCGGTAAGCGCGCTCGCGTGACCCCGGTGACCCAGCGTCCTGGCGGACAGCGCGGCGGTGGACAGCACGGTGGCGCGGCGAGTTCTGCGCTGGTGCAGGTTCCGATGCGCTATAACGAGTCATGCATCCGCCTGGAGTTGAAGGTTGCTAACGGTGTGCAGGCTGTGTCTATGCAGAGCCAGCCTGCGCGTACTGTTGCTTTCCGGAATCTGCCGACTCGCCTGAGCATTATTAATGAAGGTAATTCGACGCTGCCGGTGGGTACTCGCCTGATGGTGCGTGCTCGCGCGCAGGATCCGAAGACTGGTTTGTTGTTGAATCCCGCGGTGACTCTTCGTGTCACCTCGGGGCAGGCGGTGCTGCCTTCGGGTAGCCTGGGTGCTTCGGCTTTGGTGGCTCCTGTGGATGCTCTGAATCTTGATGCGGTGCGCCGTAGCGAGCAGACCGGTCAAGCTGGTGCCGGTAGCGAGAATGTTCTGGAGTTGCGCACTGCTATTCCTCGCGGTCACCGCTTGGATGTTCAGCTGAATTATCAGGTGGCTTCGGGTGTTGCCGGTTCTGCGTTGAAGCAGGTTCATGTGAGTGCTGTGCTGGATATGGCGGCGGCTGGTTTGTCCTCTTCGTTCTACGAGGTGCAGAGCTCGGCTGTGGTTGCTTCGCTGAACTAGCAGTTGGGCTGGCCCTTGTGAAAGATGGCCCAGCGAAGGATGGGCACGGCGGGGGAGTGGCTCCGTTGTGTGTTTTTATGCCTTATATATAGGCGCCTGTTCAAAAAGGTATGTTGAAAGGTCGGGGTCGTTCGTGGGAACGGCCCCGACCTTTGCATTGTCTAGTCTGTCGGCGTGGCTGGCAGTTAATTTTTCTTATGCGGTTTCGCTCCTGTCGTGTTCGCCGAATGCCACCTGCACCGCGTGGTGCAGGGCTTCGCGCACCATGGCGATGGCGGGGTTGGCGGCGGACTCTCGGCGTACGGCGGTAAAGATTTTGCGGCAGGGCTTGCCGGGCAGCTCCACGATGCGTAGCCCCTCGGTGGTGGAGAGGGAGGAGAGGATGAAGCCGGGCACGATGGTGACGGCGAATCCTGCTTTGACGAGGTTGGAGTTCGTAATCATGTCATTGGCGCTGTAACGGATGACCGGCTCGAATCCTGCGGTGCGGCACTGGTTGAGCGCCCAGCTGCGGGAGGTGTTCTGTTCCATTTCGAGAACCCAGGGCAGTGCGTGCGCCTCCTCGATTGAGGTGATGGTGGAGGTGCTGGGCACAATCAGGCTGAGCGGGTCTTCGGTGAGTAGCTCGGAATGCAGTTCAGGGTATTCGGGGATGTGGTGGTGCGGGTAGGCTTCGGAGAGCACCATGTCGTATTCGCGGCTTCGAGTCAGGGAGGTTCCGGTTTCGGGGTCGATTTGCAGTACCTGCAGGGTGAGTGAGGGTGCGTGTTCGGTAAGGTAGCTGAGGGTTTCCGGTAGCAGTGCGAAGGCTGCGGACTGGAAGATGGCGAGGCGGACCATGCCTGCGGGTTCGCCGGTGAGGTTGGCGACGGAGGTTTGCATGCGGTCGAGTTCGCGCAGGATGCTGCGGGCGCTGTCGACAATGATGAGTCCGGCGCTGGTGAGCTGTACACGCCTGCCGATGCGCTGCAAAAGCGGGGTGCCGGTTTCTTTTTCGAGGGTGGCAATCTGCTGGGAGACGGCGGAGGGGGTGAGGCTGAGTGCTTCGGCTGCGGCGATGACGGTGCCGCGTTCTTGGATTTCGAGGAGCATTTGCATACGTCGGATGTCGTAGATGGACATATTTTCCTCCCTGGTGCACTCGGCATTGCGCTGGCTGTGGCTGCCACCGTATTCCATGGTGCGTCTCTCATCGTGGACTCTTGTCTATGGTACCGCGTGGGCTTCCGGCTGGCTCTTTTTGAGACGCCTGAAGTGGGGTGCCGGCATGTTGGCTTGTGTAGCGAGTATTTTCGCGCTGAATGTGATGATTCTTAGAGCCGAAGATGCTTTTGGGACTGGTTTTGAAGTGTTCGATTGTTACGAAATCGGTTCGGTATTTGCTTTCTGAAAGTGCTAGCCTGAGAGAGATGGATAGCGATGTCGCTACAAACTTCACCTTGTCTCTTCGAACAGGAGGTTCGGAGGGGGCGCGGGGTGAAAACCTCACCGCACAATCATTTAGAAAAACTAAATGGATTTTGGAAAAAACATTCAGTTTTTCTAATGAGGTATTTATTACCCTTTTGTGGTGAAATAGAGACATCGCCAAACGTGGTGTGCACCGCACACAGTGAGATAGTTAGGAGTCAAGGATGACCCATCCTTTCGCATCTGAGCACTACCAGAAGATGGCTCTGGAAGCTCGTCAGCTTGTTCGTCAGTGGGTAAATGAGTCCCAGTCGATCAAGCCCACCTTCGCGGCTGAGCAGCTCGCCGGTGTTCTGAAGGACCCCAATGGTCTTCCCTTCACCGTCGGCTTTGTTGATGGCGTTATTCGCCCCGAAGACGACAACGTCTCCGGCCGCAACCTTTCCCGTATTTCCGGCCTGGCACCTTCCTTCCTGCCCTGGTACATGAAGTCCGCTGTTGGCTTCGGTGGCAAGCTGGCTGGCAAGGTCGCATGGCCCACCGTTCCCGTTGCACGCCGCGTGCTGCGCGAGATGGTTGGTCACCTGATTGTCGACGCTTCCGAGGAGAAGCTGGGCGACGCAATTGCAGAGCTGACCAAGACCGGTAACCGCCTGAACGTCAACCTGCTCGGTGAGGCAGTTCTGGGTGACAAGGAAGCAGAGCACCGCCTGGCTGAGACCAAGCGCCTGCTGGCACGTGACGACGTTGACTACGTCTCCATCAAGGTGTCCGCTGTTTCCGGCCCCCACCAGCACTGGGCATTCGACGAGGTCGTTGAGACCGCTGTTCGCCGCCTGACCCCGCTGTACGAGCTGGCTGCATCCAGCTCCCCCAAGAAGTTCATCAACCTGGACATGGAGGAGTACAAGGACCTGGACCTCACCATTGAGGTGTTCACCAAGATCCTGGACCAGCCCCACCTGAAGGACCTGGAAGCCGGTATCGTGCTCCAGGCATACCTGCCCGACACCCTGGCTGCAATGCAGCACCTGCAGGAGTGGTCCGCAAAGCGCGTTGCTGCTGGCGGCGCAGGCATCAAGGTCCGCCTGGTTAAGGGTGCAAACCTCTCCATGGAAATCGTGGAAGCTGTTATGCACGGCTGGCCGCTGACCACCTGGGACACCAAGCAGGCTGCTGACACCAACTACAAGCGCGTTCTGGACTACGCACTGCGCCCCGAGCACGTGAAGAACATCCGCCTCGGTATTGCAGGCCACAACCTCTTCGACGTTGCTTTCGCACTGCTGCTGTCCGAGGACCGCGGCGTGAAGGACCGCGTCGAGTTCGAGATGCTGATTGGTATGGCTGAGCAGCAGGCAGAGATTATCCGCCGCCGCGTTGGCCACCTGCTGCTGTACGTGCCCGTCGTGAACCCCAAGGAATTCGACGTTGCTATCGCATACCTGATCCGTCGTCTCGAGGAGAACGCTTCCTCCGAGAACTTCATGTCCGGTATCTTCGACCTGGCAACTGACGAGTCCATCTTCAAGCGCGAAGAGGACCGCTTCATGCGTGCACTGAACTCCGTCACCGACGAGGTTCCCGCATCCAAGCGCACCCAGAACCGTCTGACCGAGAACGAGGACAACGTCTTCGTACCGGCAGGCCGCTTCGAGAACACCCCCGACACCGACCCCGCACTGGCAGGTAACCGTGAGTGGGGCCGCGCAATCCTCGAGCGCTCCAAGACCACCAAGCTGGGCATCGACACCCTCAAGGCTAACGAGCTGACCAGCGAGGCTGAGGCTGAGAAGCTGATCAAGGAAACCGAAGAGGCTGGCAAGGCATGGGGCAAGCTCTCCGGCCACGAGCGTGCAGAGATTCTGCGCAAGGTCGGTAAGGCTATCGCACTGCGCCGCGGTGACCTGCTGGAGGTTATGGCAGCTGAGGCTGGCAAGACCCTGGAGCAGGGCGACACCGAGGTCTCCGAGGCAATCGACTTCGCATACTACTACGCAATGCTGGCTGAGGACCTCGAGAAGATCGACGGCGCAAAGCCCAAGTCTGTTGACCTGACCCTGGTTGTTCCCCCGTGGAACTTCCCGACCGCTATCCCCGCCGGTGGTGTTCTGGCAGGTCTGGCTGCAGGTTCTGCTGTCATCTTCAAGCCCGCAACCATCACCGCTCGCACCGGTGCCCTGATCGCAGAGATCATGTGGGATGCAGGCGTTCCCAAGGAAGTTCTGAAGCTCGTCAAGGTTGTTGACCGCGCTGCAGGTAAGCTGCTCATCTCGCACCCCGAGGTTGACCGCCTGATCCTGACCGGTGGCTACGAGACCGCTGAGCTCTTCCGCTCCTGGCGTGATGACCTGCCCCTGTTCGGTGAGACCTCGGGTAAGAACTCGATCATCGTCACCCCGAACGCTGACATCGACCTCGCCGTCAAGGACGTCGTCTACTCGGCATTCGGTCACGCAGGTCAGAAGTGCTCCGCTGGTTCGACCGTCATCCTGGTTGGCTCCGTGGCACAGTCTGAGCGTTTCCGCCGTCAGCTGCTTGACTCCGTCAACTCGCTGCACGTGGCACACCCGCAGGACATTGAGTCCCAGATGGGCCCCGTTGTTCAGAAGCCGGAAGAGAAGTTGCTGCGCGGTCTGACCACCCTCGGTCCGGGTGAGCGCTGGCTCGTTCAGCCCAAGGAACTGGACGAGACCGGTCGCCTCTGGAGCCCCGGTGTTCGCGAAGGCGTCAAGCCCGGTTCCGAGTACCACATGACCGAGTACTTCGGCCCCATCCTGGGTATCATGACCGCTGACACTCTGGAAGAGGCAATCGAGCTGCAGAACGCACCCGATTACGGTCTGACTGCAGGTCTGCACTCGCTGGATGCTGACGAGCTCGAGCTGTGGCTCTCCAAGGTGCAGGCAGGTAACCTGTACGTCAACCGTGCAATTACCGGTGCAATCGTTCAGCGTCAGCCCTTCGGTGGTTGGAAGAAGTCCACCGTTGGCTCCGGTACCAAGGCTGGTGGCCCCAGCTACCTGATCGCTCTGTCCGATTGGGAGCCGGCACAGGCAACCGCAACCGCTGTCACCCAGTCCGTGACCGTCCGCGAGACCCTGGCTACCATCGAGAACTCCGAGCTGGGCAAGCGCGAGGACTTCGCATTCATCAAGCGCGGTGTCTCCTCTGACGCACACGCTTGGGACACCGAGTTCGGCTTCGGTCACGATCCCTCGAAGCTGGGCGTGGAGCGCAACATCCTGCGCTACGTACCCACCCAGGTTCTGGTTCGTGCAGACGAGTCCGCATCCGCAGCAGAGACCCTGCGCGTTGTGCTCGCCGGTCTGGCAGCTAACGCACCGGTTGCTCTGTCCGTCGGTAAGGACCTGCCGGTCGACGTCCGTGGCGTCCTCGAGAACAAGGGCATCAAGTACGAAGTCAAGTCGGACGCTCAGTTCCGCGAGTACCTGGCTTCGAACGCTAAGACCCCGGTTCGCGCACTGGCTGGTACCCCGCTGGAAGGCACCCGTATCCGCTACATCGGTAACGATGAGAAGTCCCTCTACACCGCACTGGGTGGTCGCCCGGACGTTGCAGTGTACTTCGCACCCGTCACCGAGGCTGGCCGTATCGAGATGCTGCCCTTCCTCCGCGAGCAGGCTGTTTCGATTACCGCACACCGTTTCGGTAACCCGAACCGCTTCTCCGAGCGCGTCATTTCTTCCCGCTAAGGCGCTGTGAGAGTTTAGCTCTCTAGCCTAAGGCTCAGGGCCCTGCACCTTCATGGTGTGGGGCCCTGAGCCTTTTGGTGTGTCTGATGGCTCCCTGCTGGAGGTGAGTAATAGGGGTGCTTCTAGGGCCTTGGGAAGGGGCGCTTGTTGAGCGGTTAGATAGGATAAGGAAAATATAGTGTCATAGAAGTGGTACGGGGGTGTTTGGACGTGCCCCGCGTTACTTCTTATGTGATA
>ERZ1674155.104-NODE-104-length-14639-cov-20.446174_pt1 | contig 14639 bp, 19 predicted proteins | sample MGYA00581305_ERZ1674155 | MGnify/ENA primary metagenome ERZ1674155 (study PRJEB41354, sample SAMEA4873344) | human saliva metagenome | biome: human-associated habitat [ENVO:00009003]; feature: mouth environment [ENVO:08000002]; material: saliva material... | reverse complement strand
AATACAATACAAACTGTATCTCTTAGATATAGGCTACATTAGGATCTATTATACAAACTACAATAAGACAATACGGACTATATTACCTAAATATAGACTGCATTACCTGGAAGTCCAGTCCATTAAAACCCTTGCAAATATTAGCCTTACGGCTATTGGTTGCATTGTATTATACCTGTATATATTGTATATACTGTGTATTGTATTGGGGTTTTAGCTTCTATTATAGCTATTATATATGCTTGTACTTCTATTTGTATTATTGGTATTAATCAATACAAGGACGCGCCCGTCCTGTCTATATTAACCGCTCATTATCGTCTATATTATATGCTTTCACGCATATTTCCCACAAAATAACCGACACTTTTCAGACGTCGGTATCCGCTAAAGGAAGAAATCATACTTTAGGAATTATTCTCATTTAGGCCTGTTTTCTGCCTAAAACAGTCCATTTTTGCTGGCTTACCCTGTATTTTTGCAAGAATTTGGCTATTTTACTACTGATTTTACTCTGTCATTTACTTTTGAACGAAAAACTTGTATCTATATAAATCAAGCACTTAGATAACTTCGCTCCCTTAGCCATATAAAACAAAATTAATCACTCATTTATTCTTGAATGATATCAACAATTCAACCATTCGAAAGAATAAAATCATAAGAAAGGGATCGACACAACACGTCAACCAGTCAAAAAAGACAAAAATACTGGTGCACAAATACATGCACACCAGCATTCAATGGACTTAGATAGGGGCTCGCTTACGCTCGCCCGTATCAGACTCTATTAGAACGGACCGTCTTCGTCTTCTGCTTGAGGTTTGGTCTCAGCAGCTTGAGCTTGGCCACGACGAGGGCGTTTAGTTTCGGCAGCTTGAGCAGGTTTCTCAGCTTCTACTTTGGCAGTATCAGCGAAGATATCTACTTCACCCAAGTCCAGGCCATCAACATCCAGGCTGTCCAAATCAACATCTGCGGCAACTGTCACAGAACCGGTTTCATTGCGGTTGATGATATAACCGTCCATAGTAACGCGGGCAGTTACTACCCATGGTTGACCGTTTTCGTCGTCTTCACGTGGAGTGCGGCTTTCGAAACCGAGGACATTGTTTTCGGTGAACATGATTTCATCGGCATTGCTGCTTACAAAATCGAATGCTTCAGCGCGAGTTTGTCCACGGCCATTGTTGCCATTGCTGTACATAACTGCACGTACAGTAACGTCATTACCGCGGCTGTCTTTGAAGTTAACGAACTTACGGCAATATTGGGTAGGGTTAGTACCTTCTGTTACTTGTACGCCGGCCAGATAGCCTTCATGCAATTCGTCTTGCTCCAGAGTAGTCATTTCGGCTTGACCAGTAATAGTCAGGCAGAAGTTTGGAGCAATACGGCCATATGCACGTGGGGTAGTGCGGACGTCAATTTGTTTGCCGTTGCTGGTGGTTTTGTAACTTGCTGCTGCAATCGGTACAATGCAAGGGCTCAGGCCGTTTGCACCAACGTAGATTACAGTAGAAGTAGCAATTGCACCGGCTTCAACCAAGCGTTTGATTTCGGCTTTGTAACCTGCAACGATTTTGGCCATCATTTCGGACAGCTGTTGTTCGTTATAAGCTACACGCTCGCCGTTCTTTTCGTTGGCAGTAACGATGCTCTTGTCGTGGCTGATGAATGCGGAACCAGACAGCAATGCTTCGTAGCCTTTAGACAGACTCAAAGCTTTCAGTGCCAGACCGTTTGCTTTTTCATACCATTCAGAACCGAATGCCGGGCCAACAGGAACAGGGAAGTTTGCCAATTTGCCGTTTTGGATAGACAAACCATTGAAGCCTGCGTCCAAGAATTCCATAGCATTTGCATTGGAATTGCGAACAGAAGCTACGATTTGGTTGGTAGTCATACCTTCAACGTATTGCACACCGTCGTCGGCATTGGTAGCTACCCAGCAAGCACGGCCATTTGAACGGCTCATAGGGGTATTGGCAATCATATGCACCAGTTTGTACACGGATACGCGGAAACCCAGAGCTTCGTTTTCGTCTTGACGTGCATCCAATACATAGAATGTACGGCGAGATGCTGCCATTGGTGTTGCAACTTGACCACTAATACTGTGGAATTTGTTACGGCCAGTGTTCAGGGCGCCAGTTTCGATTTGATTGATTTCGTTCATGATGATTTTTCCTTTTAGGTTGATTGAAAATAAGATTCTTTCGGCCAAGATTTAGGCCAGAGAGCTGTTTTGTTCTGAGGTCAGCTCTGTTTCCCTCATAAAGATACCGACACGACAATTTCTGCCGCGCCGATATCTTATTATCTCACCTTAATATTTCGCAAATAGGAATCTGCAAAGTTCAGTGAGCGTTCAATGTAAGCTACACTAGGATTATTTAGCGCAGTTACATTATTCAGGCTATCAGACAATATCAAAGCACCTGGATTAGACTGTTTAGCGAAGAGAATTGCTTCCAGTTCTGCCATATTGTTATCTGATGCAAGAATAGTTTTATGACCATTTACTGCCATATTCAGTGAGCAGTAACCAATTTTCCATCGATTACCGCCCACTAAACGAGCGTCGCAGTAAATCTTATCAGGCTGCGGCAGCATTTGAAGCCTCTACGCGTTCTTTCATGGCTTTCATGATAACGCCTTCTTTGGTTTTGCGGCCAAAGTCTTTAGTGGTTGCTGCGTCAAGAATAGACAGCATTTTGCCTAAGGTATAGCCAGCAATATCGCGGATTGTACCCAAGATTTTGATTATACCGCCATAGACGTACATAACCAAACCTTTGGCCAAGTCCAATACGAAAGAGCCACCGCTCTTGCAACCAACCCAGATTTTATGGGTCCAGCCTTCTTTGTCTTCGTCATCAGTATTTTTGACAATATCAGACAGCAGTTTGCTGAATTTCGCAGATGTTTCTTCGTCAACACTTTCCAACCCCTCATAGAATTGGTTGGCTGCTTCATTCAACACAGCTTTTTCGGCGGTCAAAGTGGAAACACCGGTAGCGTCAGTTGTTCGGTTATATTTCACCAACGCAGTGAGATATTCACCAACATTTTTCAACAATTCAGGCGTTACAGTGTCGCCCTCAAATGCCAACATTTCGGACTTAATGTCTTCTACTGCTACGTTGAACTTGCCGATGTTAGCAAATTTGGCTTCTGCGCCGGCAATAATTTGAGCGATTGTTTGAGTTTGGGTATTTTGAATCATGATTTCATTTCCTTTAGCTAAAGTTTCAGATTGGGTTTCAGTTTTCACTTCGGTTTTGGACAATTCTTCTGCACGTTTAAATACTGACAGAGTAACAGGTCCAATTTGCTCCGGATTTTTGAGCTCGGTTCCAGAGATGGTGACCGTAACACCATTATTCTCAACAAAGCCTTTATGTGTGGCTTCACCTAAGACCGACATCCAAAGAACAGCGGTCTCTGTAATTTTCTTTTCAACGGCATTTTTGTGAACACCGTTAAGTTTTTGATATTGAAGCTCCAATTTATGAAGCTCACCTTGTAATTGAAGCAGGACTTTCTTTGCCTGCTTTTGAGATTTGATTTCCATTTCGGACTCCAACAAGGCAACATGCCTTTCCACAAAAGAACCGACACCAAAACTAATCGGCGCCGGTACTTTATGATTAAATCAGCTCAAAATAAGGATCGTAAGTAGTACCCTTATGGACATATTTACCATCTTCAAGTTCATAGACAGTAACATTCTGTCCCATTGGAAGGCTGGTATCACAAACATAGATTTTAGTGAAACCAAGAGAACTCAAGCTTTCATCCATTTTCTTATCGGATGAATGCTCGAACATGTCAATCCATTCAGCTTCTAACTTGCCAACACTGGATTTCAATACGATAGTTTTACCGTATGCCCAATGGCGGATTTGTTTCAAGAAGCGGTTGATAGAAGGGTTCTTTTTAGCCATGATTATCTCCATAAAAGGCTGTTAAAATTTTGTCGTAAAAGAACCGACACTAGGCCGGTCCATTCTCTATGACTCTGCATTAGATGTGAGCTTCCCCGATTCGTCGTCCGCCTTCTGCATACACCCTGGTTATATGGACTTTCGGGTCGTCTGTGTGTGCAAGTGTCCAACGGGCGATTTCCTCGCCGGACATAGGATGTTCAACTTCAAAATCCTCAACTTCGACGGATTCAGTGCCGTCTAAATCTTTAGAGATGAATTGAACCAAGAATCTGTTGAATTGTTCCATTTTTGACCCTCCATAGTCGTAGTTGTTGAAATTGGAACTGGCAGGATTGCCATCGTGAGAGGACCGACACATTCATGCATCGGCCCAAAATCTGATTAGAACGGGTAATCTTCACTCGCTCTGGATTTATGGTACGCCTCAGCATATTGAGACGCCCACACATTGGGATTCATGCAACCTTTACCTGGGGTTGCAAACTCATGGACGGCGGAGCAATAAACTGCATTGCCATCCTGAGTCGGAATCCTACGAAACCAGCCGGGGATGTCCTCTTCAGACATCTCAACGCCAACAGGCATAACGAATTTAGCGCCACGATACGCAGCGCTGTTAACATCACCGGCACAAAGTTGCGCAAACGGTGAATCTGGGGTAATAACGAATTGTCGCATACCCGGACCTCCGAAAATGAAAAAGAAAACGGTAGGACAAACCCTACCTCCAGTGAAGAACCGACACAAGGCCGCTGCACGTGAATACAGCCCTATATCTCTACGGAGCCGTATCCAGCGAGCAGTAACCTTTGCCAGTTTTGTTTCCCTACGGAGTTACAGCATATCGATTGCTTCGTCCATATCTACAACTTCGTGGTAAGATTCATCTTCAACAGTTTCTCCATTTGCCAAAGCTTCAGCCTCTGCCAATTTAACCTCGGCTAAAGTTGAAATCTGAGCAATAACTTCGCGGCTCAGTGCTTTCAGAATGAAGCTGAAAGGAGATTTACCGTTGATGTCTAACAGGTTGTTAACCGCTTTTACATCGTCCAAGCCAAAGAAGAACGATGTATTGTAGATCTCACATACATCATCTGTGTACACTGTGAAGTGTACATTTCTCCAAGTGGCAGTGTGGGCCATTCGAACCGCATTGGATTTATTCCAACGGTAACCTTCAGTAGAGCGGCTGCGTTTGTCTTCCTCAAACAGCTCAACGAACATTTTGGCGATCTCAAAGGCCATTGCATCATCTTGAATAAACATCAGTTCAAAGGCTTTCTCGAATGCCTCGGCCATAGAGTCGAGGTCAGTCTCTTTGTTGCGAAGATTCAGGTATTCGCAGAAACGGACACGGCCGTTTGAATGTTTCATATTCTCAACGACCTCTTTTTGCAACAAGATACCCATAGCATCAATAGCCAAGTTGGCCAACTCGCTATAACCAGCTTTATTACGGATTAAGTGGGTCAGAGTAATCAGGTTATTAGTCTCACTACCAACACCAGTCTTAGCAGCAACGATTTCTTCGACTGCAGGCTGTACATCTTCTTTGCTCCAGACCATAACTGAACGCTCATTGATTTCTTTAGTGTTCAGAGAAGACAATTCGTCCTCAACATAGGACAGCTGTTGTTTAGCAGAGTTGCAAGCCAACAATTTAGATTCGCTCCATTGCTCCTGGCCCTCATAACCTTTAGCCCAGAACAGGGTGAGACGGTCACCATCAGCGTCATCACGGTTGCTCATATGAGACAGTGCATCAACAAATACCACTGACTCACAAATGAATCGGTTAAGCTCGAGCTCAGCCTCTGAGTCGAAGCTCATCAGAGTCTTAACTTTTGTGTCATACAAGCGGAAGTTATTCTCCATCAAAATAGGGAATTTGATGGCACCAACCTCACCACGTTTTGCAGCCTCTTTATAGCTACGATCGGCAGTAATCACTTTGAACCCTTGCTCAAAGTGGTAGCTTACTGGCAAAGATCTACCTTTTGGCAGGCTAAACTTCAGACCTTTGTGTGAACCAAATGTCTCCTCAATAGCCAGCAAATGTTTAGCGTGGGTTTTGACCACACCAGCGGCTTCCCATGTTTTTGTTCCACGTGTTTTAGCCATCAATACAATTGATGCGAGAGATTTGAAGAAATCGCCACCTGTAAACTGGAGTCCAGAGATGTGGTCACCAGTGATAGTTTCAGGTTTATCCCAGTAAGATGCACCAGGGAATACAAAGCTGTGATCACCAGCAATCACCTCGAAGCCGCGAGGCATGTTTAACAGGCCTGGGAAACGGCCGCAGCCATTAAACAAATTCACCAGGAATTGCTTCATTACAGACTGAGAAGATTCATCACCAACAAGAGAAGTATACTTAACTTGCTCTACAGACAAAGACCCATTGCCAGCAAACATCACGGCAAACTTATCAGAGTACCAAGCACGAGTCATTGCCAGCAGTTCATTGGCGGTAACGGTCCAGTCAACGTTTTTGGCAGCCGCAACAGCTTTGGCAGTGCGTTTGCCAGTACGGCCAGCAATAAAGGACTTAAACAGACCCTCGCCGTATTGGCGAATCATTTGATCCGCCAGCAATACTCCGCCTTCAGCAGAGTGGGAAACGGCTTCAACCAAACCGGCACGTTTCATTTCGAGCAAACGAACGACTGGAGAGTAAGTCGTATTGCCTGCTTTCAATTCAGAAAGCAATTCATTCATGAGCGTCATTTCAGGCGCCTCAATTTCCACGCCCTCGATTTTATCATTAACGCTGACCTCTTGACCAACGCGCTTATGGCCTTGCAGTGTGTAGAAATCGCTAACATAGATTTCTTCCTCGATTACAGCAAAACTATAAACCAGACCATCAATATTGACAGCCTTAGTATTCATCGCAATCGCCGCATTGGCAGTTGCACGGAAGTCCTCGTCTTCCAGCAGTCTCAGCATAAACTCATCCAGATTGCCACCCATGATAGCATGAGCGACACCAACGGCCTTAGATTTCAACATTGGGCTAATGATATCAACACCTAGATGTTCAATCAGGGCATCAATTTCTCTCACATTTGCAACAACACCCTTGAGGTGATGATAAGATACGACACGCATCTTGCCGTATTGTTGGATAAGTTGTTTACGACCATAACATGCACCACCAGCCAAATTCATGGCCAAAGGATGATCTTTGACATCAGTCAGTTTAGAAACTTTCTCTCCGGATTCATTCGTAACGGACAACAAAACCGCTACTTTACGCACACCGATGCTGACTTTAGTATCCAGATCAGGGTTCAAAATACCCCTAGCGATTGCCTTCTTAACATCATAAACTGAGATGTATTTGCCGGATAATTGCGGATGATTAACCGCAACCATAGAGTCTGGAGACTTACGAGAAATAAACATGGCGTCGCCAACTGGCATTCCCAACTTCCAGCTGGTGTCAGGAGAAATATTCATCAGGTCGCCCTGTTGCACTTTAACACCCTTAGGTGCATTTTTCTTAGCGTTTACTACAACAACGCCACCGCTCTTACGTTTTAGAGCATCTACAAGTTTGATGCCCTCAGTTCCGATACCAACCATCCAGTCGATAAGAACTTCAATTGCCTCAGTAACGGACACAATGCCGTCCTTATAAGAAACAAATGCATGACGAGCCACAGTTTCGCGGCCTAATGGGCTATTAACCAGAGAAGTTGCGATAGTTCCACGCTGCGCAACAATGCGGACGCTTCCTTTATTAGGGCGGCGGATATTAACCTCTACTTTACCCACAACAGGCAAGCTTTCACCAGCTTTTGTACGGCAGATATCGCGTGCCCAACCTTTAATGGTGTCCAGCTCTTCCTGAGTAGGCTGTTTGCCAGCCTTAACTGTTTCCACGCGTTGCACCATTGTTGGTACGTTTTGCACCTCAAATGTATATGACATTTCTTCCTCCTTAGTGCTGTTTAAAACAATAGCCTGAATCTCTGCATTTGCACGAGCAATAGCCTCAGTTCTAGAGGCAACCGCAAAGGCTTTGACAACAGTATCGTCTTTGATGATTGCCACCATTTCTGGTTTCATCGCCGCCGCCTTACTAGTTGAGAATGCAATAACCTCAACACCTGGTACCTTGTGTACACCAGCTTTAATGTGAGCAGTGTAAGCAAATTGTTCTACGGCAGCTTCGTAAGCTTTAGCAGCAGCAGCGTTAACGGTAGTAGAGAAAGTAGAGAATTTAATTGTTGACATAATGATTTCCTTTTTGAAAAGTTTTAAAAATAAAAGATAAACTGTTTCGGGTATTTTTACCCATCATCAGCAGAGACACACATCTCTGGACAGTGAGCAGTTTATTGTCATGCTCAGGACATTAATTAGAACGGAAGATCTGATTCTTCAGCCTCCGTCATGCTAAGTGGAATGGTGCTTACTATGTTTGATAGCAGCATATCATAGAATTCGCTATGGCTCTCAGGGGAGGCTTCCCTTTCCTTTTTAATGGCTTCTCTTATTGAGAGGATACATTCCTCTCTGACTTTCAGGGCCTCGCTAAAATGGCTCCTGAATTCGGACTCGAAGTCCTTCAAAATTGCAGCAGCTTCTGGGAATTCCCCGTTGTAGGCGAAGTGCCTCAAAGAAGAAGTTTTTTCTGTATATGCTTGAATAAATAAATTTGCTGTGTTAATCATGATATGATTTCCTTATATTAAAATGTAGCCGTATATAAGAAACCATATAAGAGACCCGGCTATATCTCTTATAGGCTAGTTTATTTTTTATAGGCCTGCTAATTTTGCAGACCCATAGACATTTTTACCATCCACTTTATGAACGGTAACGACCAGATTGTGGCCATTAGTGTGCCACGTTCTTGGGCGTCCTTTTCTTACATCGGCGGAACCTTTAGATTTCCACCATTGCTTATTGGTCTCAGTCTCTAAGAAGAACACAGTACGTGCTCCTCCTGCTTCATAGCAGGAATCAGAAGCACGTTCGTCTGGTTCTCCTTCAGAGATATACACACCTTTTCCCTGAGCGTTTTGCTTACCAGGAATAAGGACAATCTCATCGCCTTCCTTAGCATTGAAGGGATGAGAACTACAATGACAAAGGAGGCGCTTCATCACTCATTCTCCTTCGTATTGAGTCAGTGCTTTACACTCACTGATGGTATGGTGAGTTGTTACACGACAATGATGATAATCGCTGCGTTTCATGGCGTCACTAATACCGCCAAAAGCGGCGTTAATAGCGATAACAGAAGCAACGATAGCGATGATATGACGGATTTTCATAGTATGATACCTTTCTTTGGTAATAAAAATAAACAAAATAATGAGACAGAATTATCTCATTTATAATAACACTCTGTATTGAATGCCATTATAGATAAGATAAAAGGATGTGCAGGACTGGAGCATCCCACACACCCTTAAACCTAGTCATTAGATATCACACTCTCCTTTTTGCTGTTTACAGTATCTGTCTACAGATGTTACAGAGGATTTCTTTGCTACATTCTCAGCAGCACTCTTACCACTGGAGAACATGAAAGAATAAAAAGAAAAGCAGAAGAAAGCTGCAACGATAGCGATGATAAAGTTTTTCATGGTTAAGTCCTTTCAAGACTGAAGATTAAAAAATAAAAACATAAATGAATGTAATTCCACCCAGGGGGCAAATTCCGGATATACCCCCATGGTCATGGATATCATTAATAGACACCAGGTGATCCCACGCATTATCACTCACTTCGTCAATAGCATTTCACTCAATATTTTATAAATATATTCACACCGATTACACTCACATTTCCACACATCTCAAGTTGCACACCTTATCATCAACTCGTCCTCACTTCACCTTCAACCAGCCCCCAATCAGTCTTTTGCCTTCGGCAAAGAGATAGGTCCGCCGCGCCGGCCGTTCTCTGTTTCAGGTTAACCAACCCCCTTGTTTGCCCCAGGGGGCATGAATCAATGGGGCGGGGCTTGTTTGTTTTTGGCGCCGGGTCATTTTAAAAATTTTCTATTTTCAAGGGACAGTTAGTTGACTTTTTCTATTGTTTCTGTTCTAATTATTTCTACAGGGAGGGTCGCTCCCTCTTTCTGTCTATTGATCAGATTTTTTAAAAAGCTTTTTAGAAAGTGATTTGTTATGGCAAATTTGCGACAATCTATTTACAGTGGAATGTCTGAGTTTCTGATGCGATCAGAAAAGCAGGCACAATTCACTGCTGCTGCAACTGTTGGGGCTGCTGCCTTCGGCGGATATGGTGTTGCTAAGGGTGCTGTTTCTGATAACACCACAATGTTTGGTGGTGCTGTTGGTGGTGCAACCTTTGGTGGTGCTGTTGGTGCCGGTTTGGCATATGCTGCATCAGGTGCTCATGGTAAGGGTCTTAGGAATGTCCTAAGAAGCCTGAACAACAAAGCTTCAGGGGCTGAGTATGCTGCTGAAGATATGCTTCGACGTACAAAGGCCTCTAGTATGTCCCCATCCGACTGGGAGGCTTCTGTATTGGCGAAAAAGAACTATCAGTTCGGAGATATGAATTATAACACTGGTGACCTTGTTCATTCTGTTAAAGCGAATCGCGGATTCCAAAACGTTTCCATGACAGGAAAGAAAGAATGGGAAGCTTGGTTTGACGGGGCTAAATAATGGGACTATTTAACACATTTAACAGAGAAAGAGCTGCATATCGATCTGCTATGAGGGCAGCTGATAATTCTCTTCGTAACAAAAGGGCTATGACCAATGCAGGGTTCACACTTGCTTCTGATGTTAGAGGGAAAGTGACATCTAAAGCTTTAGCAACTGGTGCTATGTTTGGTGCAGTTGGATATGCTTATAACACTGCAACTGGCGGTGATCCATTTAGTGGTGCAACTAGCGGCATGATGGCAGGTGCTCTTGTTGGTGGTGCACGTGCTGCAGCTTCTCTATCGAGAGCGGGTCGGGACGGACGAATCATTAAATCGATCAGTCAGTTTAATAATCGTGCTAAAAACCCGGGTGCAGCAATGGAAACATCCACATTTTCTCAGGCTTTATTTGGGGACATGGGAGCCTCTATTGGTAAATTTAATAATGCGTCAAGAAGTCCAGTTAATAGAGCCTCAAATGCAGGTAAAGCTGCCAATATGTCCGGGGCCGGTAGTCGAAACACATATACCGGCTGGAATGCCAGAGTTGTTGGTGATAACATTACTAACTCTTATGGCGCAAGTCCAGGTAAAGATGGAATATTTAGGAATCAAACTTGGGGAAAATAAAGATGTCTGAACAAGAGGAAAGTACCGTTCTTGGTATAAAAATACCAAAAAGCTTTGGTATTATCGGGGTGTTCTCCGCTCTATGCTCTATTGTTTATGGATCATGGATCGGTGCTACCACTATGGCAAGAATGGAATCTCAACAGGCGGCTATGGCGTCTACACTTGAGCAAATCAAACTGGATTTGGTCACTAAAAACGAATTCGAATCGCGTGTTCAAATTTTAAATAGCGTTATCGACAGAAATAAGGAAGATATACGCCGTCATGAAGACAGGTTATCAAATCTAGAGAATCGCCATAGGGACCAATAAGATATAGGGGATTTATATGGGGACCGTTAAAGGAAACCTTATTGCCTTCATATCAAGGAAACTATTCTTCTCATTGGTCATATTTGGAGTCTGTGCTTGGCTTCTCTCTGCAGGGAGGCTAAACTCAGATTCCTTTGAGACCATAACTATTTCTATCATAGCTGTTTATTTGACTTCAAATATCGCAACTAGATATACCGTAACTAAAGGTAAACTTATGGCGGATTTAGCTCAGGCACAACAGACTGAGCATCGTAATGATGATGAGCAAACAGAATATGAGGAATATGTGGAAGAATTAAATGAGAAACCGAAAGGTTAAAATGTGACATTTCTTTGGTATAAAGGAATTTAGATTAAGATGTTATTAGAGAGATTAAAACAAAATTCTTCAATTAGGAGACAATTTGGGGTTCATGGCCGTATAAGATTGCGCTTTAAGGATGGGAAAGAAGCATACATATACACCTTGGAGTCTCCATGGGATTACAATCCTGATGAACCAAATGGAATTGTCGGCCTCAGCTGTATTAAAGATGGGAGCTATCAGATTGCAATTGAAGAGTCTCCGGTACATAAAATGAAATTGCCATTCCTTGTCAATCCTAAGAATGGCGTTCAATTGAGGCAAAAGAGTGCTGCAACAGACAGATGCGGCCATGCATTTTGCCATATTATTGATAAGGATATTTACAGTATATATGGCAGATACATACTAATTGGTGCAGACACTAGATATAACACTCAGGGTTTTTATGAGCCAATAGAGGGCTATAAGGCGTATTCATTACTAATGAAGTATCTGGAAGAGACGAACGATATGGAGGTAAAAATAACGTGGGTGAACTAATTAGAGATTTTAGTCATAATTGCGTAAGGCTTACTGAACACTTTGAGGGGACAGTATTGCATAAGTATGATGATGGTGTTGGTAAAATCACCATTGGTATCGGCCATATGATTAAACCTGGAGAAACATTTCCTGAAAAGATAACCGCAGAATTTGCGAGAGAGTTATTAATGAAGGATTTGCAGGTTGCGAAGAATGCAATACTAAAGAATGTAAAAGTCCCTTTGAATCAATGCCAATTTGATGCACTTGGTGTATTCATTTTTAATGTCGGTGCTAATGCTTTTGCAAACTCCACACTATTGAAGAAACTAAACTCCAAAGATTATGATGGTGCATCTAAAGAGTTTATAAGATGGAATAAGGGAAGAATAAAGGGTGTTGTTTCCGAGATGCCAGGACTAACAAGACGCAGAGTTGCGGAACAAAAATTATTCAACTCTGATCCATCTGTGAGTGATCCATTGAAATCTATCATTAAATAAAATAAGCTCCAGGGGATTAATCCTGGAGCTTTTATTTATTAACCAATAGGGTTTGAGCGAAATGATGTTGAGAAAGAATCCATAACCTCTCTATACACTAGAGGAAGATTTTTTACAATTCTGGACTCTGTTGAGTCGTCAATTTCTTTAATTACTAGGTTTGACGCTGAGAATTTGTTTTCCAGATCTCTTATTGAATCTTCACCGAATTGAACAGCAAGAAACTTCATCAAATCTGTAGACTCTTTAAATGGGTTTTCCTCATCATTACCTAGATGGTCATCAATCTCTGCTATTAGGGATTTCGGCATACATAAATTGATTTTAATCTCTTTATGTGGAACCCATTTAATCCCTCTATTATAGTTAATTGCAGTATTTACTAGCATTGCAACCAACTCTTTAGGAGGTACTACATAACCATCAAGGCTTTGTTCTACTACAGCGGTGTAATTGGTTCTGTATTCACCAACAGCTATTTTTCGAAGATACGGGATTGGTTTATCTTTAAGCTCATCGTATGGTTGTTTGTATGTGTAACGATAAACAGGGTATTCAATAATCACGGCGCTTAAGAAGTATTTGTTTTCCAACTCTTCAATGCCACGCATTGAATTTCTTTCTTCTTTGTTTACCATATAGATCAATGGGTAAATATTTACTTCATTACAGGCGAATAACGGATTACGCATTTTTTGCTCATAGAAAATACGGCCAACCTCGTTATTTACGGTCTCATTTGAAGCCCATACATCACGAACGCCGGTAACATCATTGTAGGCGATACGAGGAGTTAGGCACATTGCACATGTTGCACCAAGGTTGTAATAAGTGATACGTTCAGGTTGTGATTGAAAGAATTGGTCTTGAAGAAATTCGCTTTTACTCATATTTGAAAATACATTCCATATTGTTGTTATTATTGTTATTTGTATAATAAAATGTTTCCGACTTCACCTTACTATAAGGGCTTTATTATACTAGAAAATAGGATAAAAGTCAATACTTTTGCAAATATTTATTTAGCTACAAATCAATCACTTATGAATATAGCAAATATTTTACACTTCCTTTACACTTTATGTATGTTATGAAATGTAAATTTTACAAATAATGCTTGACATTTGTACCTAAAATCCGTATAATATCACCCATAATATTTATGACTGAATGTGCTGAGTCGGGATAATCTACGGCATCCGGCCTTTCAAGAGATATTATCTTACTGTGAACTAGTCCTAGAGAAATCTAAATAACCTCGAGAGACGGGGTCGGATGAAGCAGTAATGAAACTCCTAGATGTGGGCAAGCCTAACCGAAGGAGTCGATCGAAAACTCGTTGTTGAAGTAGCGTAAGCTCCCTGATAAAAATCATAGTAATACGAGAGGTGGCGAGTATAAATAAATTTCCTGTTATGCAGTGGATTGTAATCGATATTAATCGGCCACATGGGAAGATGAAACATCTCTGGTCTTGTAGAGATAGCATATTGAGCTACAAGATGATACCGAAAGGTATGACTATAAATGGAAGTATTAACGGTCCATGGTTTTCCATGGAGGGTCAAGATGGGTGAAGAAAAAGCCTAGGATATAGCTCTCTTACAATTAGAGTTATATCAGTAAGACATCTACGTTGTACAACATGGCTAGATCGGGTTAATTTTATTAAGCCACTTGCTTTGGTTAGGCCTAACTGTATCTAAATATTTCATAAATATAAAAATAATAGATGGCCGCTGCCACGCGGCCCTGTATTAAAA
>ERZ1674155.98-NODE-98-length-14950-cov-6.311715_pt1 | contig 14950 bp, 9 predicted proteins | sample MGYA00581305_ERZ1674155 | MGnify/ENA primary metagenome ERZ1674155 (study PRJEB41354, sample SAMEA4873344) | human saliva metagenome | biome: human-associated habitat [ENVO:00009003]; feature: mouth environment [ENVO:08000002]; material: saliva material... | reverse complement strand
TGTTTTTGCATTTCAATTAAATTTGAATTGCAGCGACAAAAAATCGTAATTTCACCCCTCTTAGGATACAAAACGGGTGAGAATGCTATACAAAAGCAAGCCCATTTGATGCTACAAAGGTAAGAATTAGATGCGAGAATGAAGCAAAACGGACACAAAAGCAGCGATGGCACTATATAAAAGTAGTCATAGTAGTATATAAAGACAGCGAATCCACAACATAAGGTGACGATAGTGCGACACAAAAGCATCCTTTCCTTTCGCACGCACGCATGTACTTATAATAATATACGCACGTATGTAGATACAAGCAACGCACGCCTTTCTTATCACGAACCCATACATCACCCCATAAAAAGGGCGAAACAACATTCAAAAAGTCCACTCATCACAACAAAACACCCCATTTTTATGCTCGTAAACACATCTGCTATTGTTCTACACTCATTCAAATACAAAGAGAATCAAATGATTGTCGACATGCTAACAGAGCAATTAGGACGCATTAGTTTTATTGTTCGAGTGGGCAAAAAGGGCTCTACAGACACCAAACGACAGTTTTTTCAGCCCCTAACCTTACTCGAACTCGCTTTCGATTATCGTGAAAACGTGGGCTTACAGAAGTTGAATGACATCAAAATAGCGCATCCTTTTAATTCGATTTTCTTCGATCCTTTCAAGTGTAGTATCGCTCTTTTCGTGGCAGAATTCTTGTATCACGCCACCAAAAGCGAAGCGCAAACCGCCCTTTTGCACAATTATATCGAGGCAGGACTCTTGTGGTTAGACAGTTGCACGGGCTCTTTTGCCAACTTCCACCTCGTGTTTATGATCAAACTCACACATTTCATCGGTTTCTATCCCAATACCGATGGATTCAAGGAAGGCTCTATTTTCAATTTGAGAACAGGCTGTTTTGAAGATTATTCGCCCATACACACCGACTATCTAACGCCCACCGACTCTATAGCCATGTATCAATTACTCCGTTCGAACTATAACACCATGCACTTATTCGAGATGTCGCACGAGCAAAGAAACCGCTGTACAGACATCATTTTGAATTATTATAAGTTGCACCTCCCCACCTTTGCGGAGCTTAAATCGCTACAAGTGTTGAAAGACATCATGCGATAAACCACCCAACCGAGTTGCCTTTGCACTGCACCCCGTCTGACTTTCTTTTCCTCCTCCACTCCCCTTTCATTTCAAGGGTTGAGCCTTCATTCCCCAAAAGCAACGCTTTTACCTTGCAAAAGCAGTGAGATTATGATGCAAAAAGATTGAGTTTGCACCCTAAAAGCAATGAGTTTAGAAACGAAGTGGTGCGCAATACTGTTTCAAGATGAGGCGAACCCAATAAAAAAAAGAGATATTGCAACTTGTCATCTCACCTCAATTGGCAATCAACAAACCCTGCAATATCTCTTTTAAAATACGCTTTTCTCTACGTTATTGTATCTTTTCAGAACTCATTGTCACTTCAATTCGCTTCTTATTCTCTACAACCAGCTTAGCAAAACGCTGCATATCTTGTGGAGTTAGCTGTTCAACAAAACGCTGATAGCCCGCATCTGCGTCTACATTATTATAGAGATAGTTAAACAAAAGCTCTTCCCAATACTCGTTAGTGTTCACTACCGACTTGTAAGTTTTAAGCAAATAGGTCTTTATTTTGCCTAACTCTTGCGCATCAACTCCATTGTTTGCAAGTTTCAAAAGCTCTGCATCTACCAGCGGAATAAGCTCTTTATACTTCTCAGGAGCTGTACTAAATGCCACTTTTAGCACCATTTGACTATAGGGATATTGCGCCAATGTACTTGTAACTTTGATGTTATAAGCTCCTCCTTTGTCTTCTCTAATCGACTGAAGATAGCCACTTCGCAAGAGAGAAGCAAGGATATCAAGTTTTATTTCGTTCTCTACACTATATGGAATACGTGCAGAATAGAGCACACTTGTGCGCACAACGGGTGTGGCTTGTGGGTGAACCATGAGGCGAGTGATGTTCTTTTCTTGTATTTCTGGAATATTCTTGCCTCGCACCTCTCTACCTTTTGCCGATGGAAGCGATGCTAAATACTGGCAGAGGAAGGGCTTTAGCTTTTCAATATCAACACTTCCTGTTATGATAACGTTAAAATCTGCAGCATTGGCAAAGCGTTCTTTGTAGATCTCTATAATTCTTTTATAGTTCACTTTGTCTAAGTCGGCAGCCGAAAGCGATAGCACTTGTGGATTATTTCCATACACAACACGCATCAAACTATCATTATACACCACACCAGGCTTTTGGTTTTGCAATTCAGTAAAGCTCTTTTGCTCGTCTATCATCTGCTTAAAAGCTGCTGAATCTACACGAGGCGAGGTGAAATAAAGATGCACCAACTCGAACAATTCCTTTGCATTTCGAACCACGCTATTACCCTTTATGCCTTCGATGTCTTCGCCAATGAAAGGCGACACATTCACGGTTTTACCTGAAAGCATTCTATTGAGGGTCAATTCGTCGAACTTCGACAGTCCACCCGACGTGATTCCTGCAATGAGATAGGTTAAGTTATGGGTGTCTTTGGGGCTGTATAGGCTATTACCACCAATACTAAATGCTCGCAAGTTGATTTCATCGTCTTCGAAAGAGGTTGGTTTTACATACACATTCATGCCATTCGACAAGGTGAAGTGGGTATAACCATATATCGTTTTCTCTTCTTTCACAATCTTTCCACTTTGTGGTAGGACTGAAATAAAAGAAGATTCGGTTTTCATATCCTCATATTTTGGATAGTCTTTTTGCTGTGCCAGCACAATAGTTTGCTTCAACTGTTGTTCCGAAAGCTCTTCTGTTCCCTTCGAATCGGGCACAAACAAGGTTGCCACCTCATTGGTGTTGTGCACCAGTTCTGCAAGCATTGCATTCACATCTGCCAATGAAACCGAGCCATTCAAACGCTTTGTTTCTTGCAATTCCACTTCAGGAGTAAGTATATTACTATTATTTAAGAAGTTGTTCACGCACATTTCCACATACATACTGTTGCGAACTTTGTTGCGATCGTTATACGAATTCTGTGCATCATTCAACGCTTCGTCCTTCGCTCTCAATAGTTCTGTTTCGGTAAAGCCATGCTTTCGGGCTCTTTCCAGCTCGCCAACAACCAACGAAATACCCTCTTTCACACGCTCTTTCACCAGTGTTGCCGTTAGCATAAAGGCGTCTTTGGTGTTTGAAATGAAGAAATTTCCATCTTGAACCGATGCTGCAAGGATTTCTTTACTATGCTTCTTTTGCAAAACATCAAAGCGATTGTTGAGCATAGAGATAACCAAATTGGTGAGATAGTTATCCTTATACGCCTCAACGGTTTGTCGTTCGGGCCACGGAGTGACGTCTCTTTTCATGTAAAGACTGAAACTTGGAACGGGTTGTTCAGCGTCTTTAGCACAAAAAACAATCATCTCTTTGTTGTCACTCACAGGATAATACACTCGCTTTTCAGCATTTTTAGGTTGAGGAATGGCCCCAAAGCACGCCTTAATCTTTCCTTCTACCTTGTCAACATCAACATCTCCCACCACAATAACAGCCTGCAAGTCGGGGCGATACCATCGTTTATAATAGTCTTTCAACTGCTTATAGGGGAAAGAACGCACGATTTCCATCGATCCAATGGGCAAACAATCTTCGTATTTGGTGCCCTTATAGATGATAGGAGTTGATTGTTCTAAAAGGCGTTGCATAGCCATTGCCGACCTACGGGTGCGCCATTCTTCTTCAATAACGCCCCTTTCCTTGTCAATCTCCTTATCAGTGAGCAGCAAACCACAGCTCCAATCGTGCAGAACCAGTAAGCAAGAGTCTACTATTCCCTCACGAGTTACGGGCGCGGCAGATATGTTATACACCGTTTGGTCAACGCTTGTATAGGCATTTAGGTTTGCTCCAAACTTAATTCCAACGCTTTCACACCATTGAACAACGCCTGGTTTGTTATCGGTTTGTGGAAAGTTTACGGTTCCATTAAATGCCATGTGCTCTAAAAAGTGAGCCAAACCACGTTGATTAGGCGTTTCTAATATAGAGCCAACTCGCTGTGCTAGATAGAAATCGGCTTCGTTTTTAACAAACGAATTGTGTTTAATATAATAGGTAAGTCCATTAGATAGCTTTCCAATTCTTACGCTATTATCTTGTAACATGCGTTGTGCAAAGGTGTTAAACGACACCATGCACAAAGCAATAAACAAAAGAATACGATTATATTTCATCGTTTTAAAAGGCATAATCTCCCCTCTTCTGCATTAGAAAGAAGGGAGATTATTATCTAACTCTAATTAATATTCAAAATAAGAAGGCTTTGCAGCGGCTTCAAAGTCATTGGTTGAGTTATTGGTATCGAGCCATTTTGTACCGTTTTTCTTACGCAATACAGCCTTTCTATAGCTGCTTGCATCGTTCATTTGCTCTGCCCAATAAGTGAAACCAGCATCTAATGAAGGCGCAACCACGTTCCATTGGTGGTCTGACTTCACTGCAAGGTTCACTGCATCAATCACCCATTTGTTAGGAACCATTAAGTAGTTCTCTTCGTTTTCGAGGTTATATGGGTCGTCAGCTTCAACGTATTTCACTTTATATTCATAGTTCTTCTTAAATGTTTCCACATCACCTTCAATGCGAACAAGCGCATATGCCTTCACACCATTGCGGTTTGGGGTTACTCTTCCTTCGCTATCACCATACACATGCTTAAGAACTGGAACATTGTTGTTTTGCTTTTCGATGTCAATCTCTTCACCATTAGCGTCTACTCCCTCTATAAACATAGAAGAATAGAATTGAAAGTTGGCTTTACTTAGATCGATAGAGTTAGCATTAAACTCTTTATGATTGCGTGCATTGAATGCAATTACGATCTCTTCTCCTGGCTTAATAGGATATTGTTTGCCTGTTCCTGGAATCACAAAGATATCTTCTACGGTCATACCTTGAAGCATAACGTTGGGCTTATAGTCGTTCTTTGCATTAGTTTGGAATTGAGATTGCACGATAGCAAGGCCGTCGGCATACATCAAAGAGTCGCTATTATTGGCAATTTTGATATATTGATCGTCGCTATAATCTTTGCCTTCGGGAGTCTTTGAGAATGAGAAATAGATCTCAGTAATCACCAATCCAGCCGCAGCATTATAGGTATTGAGGGCTATTTCGGTTGAGTTTGGAATACCTTCTACGCCACTTTTGGTTACAGACACATTGCTCTTTGTGGCACGAACAGCCGATGTTAGCGGCTGATTGTTTACCTTATACGCCAAAGTACCATTCACTTCAACATTGTAAGTGCCTGCAGGAAGCGAGAAAACTGCATTGTATTTGCCATCTTTCTCTTTGAAGTTAGAAAACGAATAGGTTGTTTTATCGAGCACATTGGTAAACACTGCGGTTGCATTTTGCAAGCTTCCGCCTTCTACATCCAATGGAACATTAAGGCTTAAGCCATACTCTACCTTTTCAACAGTAGCGGGTTCATTATCGTCTTTACATGAAGTAAACACGAAACATACAGCAAATAGTGCTGCAACTAACATAAAAATGTTTCTTTTCATACTATCTTTTATTTTCTATTATTGATTATTTTATCTTCTTATTGCATTAGAAATAGACTCCCAAAGCAATGCTCATATTGGTTTGTTGATATCCTTTTAAGCCTACAAAACCACCATTTAAGCGAGTAAATAGGGTTTTATTGCTTTTCCAACACGCTGGTTTATAAGTGAAAAGCACGCTTCCTTCCAACTGAAAAGCATTGGCTTTAAGATGCTCATAGCTTAAGTTTATCATCTCAGTGATATTCTTATCCATCAGAGCAAAGGGCATAATCAACTGCTTTTTCACGTTATTCAGCACCGCAGAGCTAACATCTAAGGTGAGTGTTGATCGACTATTCATTACCTGTTGATATTGCATTTGAGTGTTAACATACACAAAGTTCGCCTCCATAACACGCAAAGGCTCTATATATTGCATTTTATTTGTTTTGTAACCGCCTTGCACATGGGCTGTAAACACGTGTTTATCGCCTACTTTAAGCAGTGCCCCTACGGCATAATCCCATTGCCTATTCTTATACATCGACATGCTTATGAGCTTCCGATACTCTCCTCCTGCAGCGTTTCCAACGACATTTTCGTTGCCTAAACGGCGGTTATGCACCACAGAAGCATACACACTCCAACCCAATTGCTGTTCTGCTTTCCACCCAAAGTGGGCTTTCCACGTTGTATTATATAAGGTTGTGAGGGGTAAAGCATTGAGTTTTGGAAGGATTTGGCTATATGGAACGAATCGATAACCAGCCGTAATAAAGGCTCCTTGCTTTGTTCTTGGGTTCAAATGAATATCGAACAGCAATCCTGTAGCTTTGTAATAGGCAGATAAGTTGTTGCCCGAAAAGCGTGCATAGTTGGTTCCTAAGCCTGTATAAAGATATTCTTTGCTGGTTCCTTCCTCACGAAAAAAGGCCACATCGTTGGTTTGTTTGTAGAAAATTCCACCCATATCCAAACCCAAGTCGTATGTTGTAAAGGCATATTTCGCCCCTACTTTCAACACTAAGTCGGTGGCAATACTGCGTGTTCGTGGGTCTTTTCTACTGAATTGTTGCATCGCTCTAAAGTCAATAACAGCCCCAATGGTCCATTGTTTCATTGTGGTTGCTGCCCCACCGCTAAACGAATACTGCTCAATAGTAGGACTTGTTTGCAACGTATCGCCCAAAACATAAGGATAAAGTATATCGAAGTCGGCAGCAGAATTAAAACTTATGCGCTCTATTTTGCCCCTTTTATAGCCCGCACTTCCCCACAAACAAAGGTTCGAAGGCAATAAAAGATAAGACTGAATGTCTATCTTTCCCACCCTATGTCCTATGCCTTTTTGATATAAGAAAGGCTTATTTGAATGCTGATAGTCGAATGAAACGCTTCCACTTGATAGCGAAGAGGAATATAAAGTGGGAGCCGATGCAGGATTGTCGGCATGCTTTTGCAGAACACGAGTCCACAAAGCGTTGTGCTCTAATATAGCTATTGAGTCTAACGAAGAGGCATATAACGCATTGAAAGCACCCAACCAAAGAACCAAAAGTATTGCTATTGTTTGTCTTTTCATAACCAAATAGGATGTAATACAATTGTTGTTGAATTGTTAAGTACCTCTACATAGCTTTCAGACACACGGAAGTAGCGCACCGAGACGCTTCCAACTGCTGTTTTTACACACACAGTTCCCTCACCTTGCAACGAATAAACACCTCGCAACACCTGCATTGTTGTTTGCGAATTGCTGAATGTTGAAGTGGAATAGGCTTGTTGATTGGTGATATTGAGCAGTGTTATTGTACCTTGAATCTGCATCAACTCCTCGCCTTCTGATAGCTCTAAGTGGGCAATTGCAGTGGTATAATAATTGGTTTCCTCTTTTTCACAGCTCGAAAAAGCCATCAACACCAACACCAAACAAATGATATATAATTGCTTTATCATAGTTTTACACTCATTTCTAATCCAAAATAAGGTACAACGAAACGTCGAACCACCATGTTATTGCGCTCATAATCGGGATGAGCATCCCAAAGTTTATTCACAAAGAGGGCAACCATTAGCTGGTCGTTCCAAAGCTTTTTAGTGGCTTTCAGATTGATATTCATACTAAAAGGCACTGTTTGACGCTCGAACGCACGTTCGTTTTGCACCCTTACAAGATATCGAAGCGCATTGTCTTGTTGCTCTGTTGCAGTATAAGGCAATATCTCTCCATTCTCATTCATATAGCTTTGAGGAATCGTTTCCTTTCTCATCGACTGACTTGCAGTTTGCCATAAGCATTGAAAAGAAAGCGAAACGCCCAGTTTTATTTGTGGAATACTACTATCAAAGGTAAAGTTTGTGTTCACCATCTCACGTATATAGCCCTCGTCATCTTTATATATTCCAACAGCATTCAGTGCTTTTCCATTCACAATTTTCGAGGGTTTCTCTTGCACAGGCAACGCATTTTGATAATGAGTTTTAAACCATGCACCCGTAATTGTTAAGCGAGTGTTGAACAAAGGCACACGAGCCGAAGCGAAAGTAAATTCTAATCCTCGTTTAAAAGTTCTGCTTCCGTTAGCCCATACATTGTAACTTTGAAGTCTACTGCGCATTGTAAAGGGCAAATCGTCGATATTTGGAGGTGTGATTAAAGCCGAACCGCTGAGCGAAGCCATTGAGTAGAGCTTATATTGATAGGGCTGAAACACTGCCATAGACCTGAAACCCGAGGTCATATCCTCATGAAAATAGGTCAAAGTGAGTCGACTTCCTGCCCAAGACACATCGCCTCTAATCTCCTTTTTTACATTGCGTGCAGCCGTTAAAGAGGGATTTCGAGGATCTACCACATAGGTTTGCAGACGCATTCTGCGGTTTTCTCGTTGCTCATGATAGTAACTAAACTCCACAAAATCCATGTATTCGTTTTCAGGATAGAGCTGATCTATCGTTGGAAACATAGTGTGTAAGCCCACACCTGCCGACAAACTGAAGGTGAAAGGGTGTCCTAACACATTGAAAGAAGGCAGCGTTAGCGAGGCATTAACACGTGGATCGAGATAGTATTTGTTATGTAAAGCATAGCTATTAGGCAGATTTAACGCCGTTTGGGCACGTATTCCAGCCGAAAGATCGATGTTATAACGTCCTAATTGCTTGCTCATTGTTTCTTCAACATAAAACGAAAGGGTGTGCGAAGCAGGTATATCGCTATATTTTCGAGGTCGATGTAGCGTGCCAGGGTATAGCGGATAGAGCACATCAAACATCTGTCCTTGTCCTAAATTCTTATCAACTTGAAAGTCTGAACCTATCAAAAGCTCATTGGTTAGGCCTTTTAAGGGGAAAGAAAAGGTGCCATTTGCTCGCATAAACACGTTAATGGGCTTGCCATCTACTGTTTGTGAGCCCGTGTAAGTGTAGGGATAGATAAAAACAGCATCGCTCTCACCTGTAACATTGTTAAGAGCTGCAGGCGTGTCGCTGGTGAGTTGCACCAAACGAGTGCGCTCTAAGCGGTCGTTTTCGTAGCTTGCCGAGGTAGAAAAATCAAGTGACCGCAACCAACTTTGGGTGTTCTTGGGTTTCAACTCGATATCGAACATTGCGGCATAGCGTTGATATTTGGAGCTATATTTATCCACTCCGCCATAATTTAGCTCCTCATCTACCTTATCTTCGTCGAAAGAACCTCCATAATCTATGTTGAGTGTGGTGCTTATTTGATGCGAACGGGTTTCGAACACCTTATTCATTCGGGCTGAAAGGGTGATTCGTTTATAGTTTTCGAGAATGTTTCGAGGGTCTGATTGACTATCAAGATAGTCGCCACTGAGGTTAAATGATAGGCGTTTGGTGGTGTTTTCAAATCCTTTTCCTACATAAAACAGCTTACTATTCATATCGGCTTTGAAGCGTGCCGACAAGTTGTTTCCTCCTTTTCTACGGGTTATTTTCACCAATCCACTGGTTAAATCGCCATATTTCACAGAGGGAATGCCTCGCACAATCTCTACTTCTTGAATGTCGTCGGTGGCTATTGAACGCATATCTACACCCATATTGGTGAAGTTGCGCACGTTAGATGTACGGTCTAAAGCCCCTGAAAGGCGTTGAATATTGGCGTGCATACTTATCGGTGCGCCATCAACTACGAACTGAGTACCAAGAGATGAGGTGGCATAATCGTTGCCAGAGATGGGCACTTCACGCAAAGATATAACGTTAGGTGTGGTGAGTGTGCCGTTAGAAGCACGTCCGCCTGGAAGCAATTCTAATATATCTGAGAAAGAAGAGGGTTGCAGATGGTCCATAGCCTGTCGCTTTATGGTAGACGAAGTGGATAGTTTTCGTCCTTCTTGTGCCGTTACAACCACTTCACCAAGTGCCTTAACGTCGGCTTGAAGATAATAAACTGCAGTGCTATCAGCATGAGTTAAGAGGGATTTATAGCCTAAATACGAAATGACTATAGCTGTTTTAGGAGCCACTTTCAACACAAATGCTCCGTCTTTATTGGTAGTTGTATGTTCGTTTGTAGCCAATTTCGAAACCACAAACGCTCCTATTATTGGCTCGTTAGTTAGCTTATCGAGCACAACACCTCTACATATTGTTTGCGAAAAGACATTATTAGAGATCTGTAACAACAGTAATATAAATAAAAATTTAGCGTACTTCATCCTGATTCGCATTTCATTTGCAAAGGTACACACATTATCAAAACGAAACAATACCTAAAAATTATGAAGGAAAGTATTGCATAAGTAGCTGATATAATTAATTATGGGTAGGTTTGTTGCCTTTAAAGTGCACAACTAAAAAGCATCTGTGCTTTGCCAATAAAAAAGGGGTTGCAGGGCGATTATTTGCTTTTTCCACAACTTGTGCATTGCAGGTAAAAATAGATTGAATTGCACTCCTTTTTCAAAGGCTCTTTTCCCTGTTTTAAAAAGCAATGCTTTTACCCTCCAAAAGCAGTGAGATTACGATGCAAAAGGATTGAGTTTGCAGTCTAAAAGCAATGCTATTCCCCCACTTCACCATTTCTGTTTTCTCTTCAATGCGATGTTCTCTACATCAAACGACAAAAGAATGAGGTACGAAGAGGGTGGAATGAGGGTGAGAAATGATGAAAGATATAAAAAAAATGAACCGCCCTAAATAGATAACTTAGAGCGGTTCGGTATATAGAATTTTAAATATTAGTTCGATTCTGTGTCGTTTTCTGCCACTGGTGTGGGTGCTGTTGCCGACTCGTCTCTTACCTTTGCCGAACGACTTACACTTAAAATCACTCCTAAGAAAACACAGTTGATGATGGTAGAAGTACCTCCTTTACTTACAAGTGGTAAGGGTTGACCTGTTACAGGCGCAAGTCCTACAGCCACACACATATTGAATACGGCCTGAGTTGCTAACAAAAGCGCATATCCCATGGCCAAAAATGCAGGAAAATTGTTCTCACATCGTCGGGCAATAGTTCCTGTTCTGAACAAGATAACCATATAAAGTAGGGCCACAAAGAAGGCTCCTCCGATACCCATTTCCTCTATAATTATGGCGTAAATAAAGTCTGAAAAGGCCTGAGAAAGAAAGTCTCTTTCTACTGAATTACCTGGACCTCGTCCCACAATGTTCGACGATGCAATGGCAATATTGGCGTGTGCCACCTGTGCATCCTTATCTAAATCAACCTCATTAGGGGCTAAATCTTTTCCTGAAGTAAACTTATTGATACGTGATTTCCATGTATCTAAACGCTTTAAATACGATCCTATACCGCCTTTTTCTTCCTTTTTAGGCTCTACTTGCTCTGTAAGTAGCTTCTTGTTGTCGGGTTGTTCTTCTACCTTACCAATGGTCATAATCAGCAAAAAGCCCACAACAGCAAGTCCACCAACGCACGCTACCATATAACCTAACAGCTTTTTAGGCACTCTACCCAGTACAAACATCATGAAAACAACCAACGAAATAAGGGCAGCCGTTGAGAAGTTCTCTTTGAATATCAACAGAATAAGGGGTGCAGAAAGTCCTAAAATCCATTTAACAGCACGCTTGTCGGCTCCGTTTTCGGTTTGAAGAGCACTCAAAATTTGCGCAGTTAACAATATAATAGTTCCCTTTGCGATCTCTGAAGGCTGAAATTGTATTCCTAAAAAACTTATCCATCGCTGAGCATTATTGGTGGCTTCGCCTGCTATTACTGCCCACAACAAGCCGAGAATAGACCCAAAATAGAGGAAAAGAGTGGGTGTTTTGAAGTATCGACAGGGTATGTTTAGGGTAAAAATCATAGCGATTGCACCTAAACTTAACAAAAACATGTGCTTAAAAACGGGTGCTAAATAACTACCACTTTTATAAGTTAAGCCCGAAGAAGCAGAGAAAACCTCAATAATACTGATGACACAAAGGAAGAAAAAAGCCATCCAAATCACTTTATCTCCTTTGAAAATATTTCCTAATTTATTCGTATTCATCGTTTTGTTATATGCCCTTTTATTGTTGCTCGATGTGACTTTCTGTTTTATTGTTACTGCTTTTAAAAGCTATTATTATGCTTTTCGTGCCCAATCTTTAAACTGTTCGCCTCGATCTTCCATGTTTTTAAAGAGGTCGAAGCTAGCACAACAGGGACTTAAAAGAATGGTATCGCCCTCAACGGCACGCTTTTTACATTCCTTCATGCACTCTTCCATACTGTGAGTGTCGGCAATTTCAACTCCAAGTCCATCGAAGAATTGATGCAACACGCTGTTGTCTGCGCCCATAAACACAAGCGCTTTGCACTTATCTAACACCAATTGCTTTATCTCATTGTAGTCATTTCCCTTGTCTAATCCACCTAATATGAGGATAGTTGGGGTGGTCATGCTCTCTAAAGCCCATCTACATGCGTCTACATTGGTAGCTTTTGAATCGTTAATATAACGCACTCCGTTGGCGGTAGTGACGTATTCTAAACGATGTTCCACGCCTGCAAAGGTGCGTAAGCCATGCTTTATGGCCTCTACATCAACGCCATTAGCTGCCGCTGCCAATGCTGCTGCCAAAGAATTGTAGAGGTTATGGCGACCAAGAAGAGAGAGTTCTGCTCGTGGCATGGTGAATTCTACTGGCTTTTTCACCACAATCTCACCATTATTTACGCACGCTGCCACGCTATTTGATGCGTATTCAGAGAATGTAAGCTGTTGTGCTTCGATGTTATACTTATGCAATTCGGCTGCAACTACTTCATCATCTGCCCAATAAACAAAGCTATCGTCTTTCGTTTGATTTTGAATTATACGCATCTTTGCATCGGTATAGAGTTGCATTTTATACTCATAGCGATCTAAATGATCTGGAGTGATGTTCAAAAGAACGGCTGTGTTGGCACGGAAGTCATACATATCGTCGAGCTGAAACGAGCTAATTTCGATAATATAGTATGCATGTGGAGCCTCAGCAACCTGCAAAGCGAGGCTTTTTCCTATGTTTCCTGCAAGCGAAACATCATAACCTGCTTCTTTAAAGATGTGGTATATCAACGAAGTGGTAGTGGTTTTACCATTACTTCCTGTGATACATATCATCTTAGAGTTGGTGTATCGGCCTGCAAACTCAATCTCGCTGATAATAGGAATGTTGTGTTTTACAATCTCTTTTACCATCGGAACCTCTTTAGGAATGCCCGGACTTTTAATCACTTCGTCTGCATTTAAGATCAATTCTGCAGTGTGTTGGCCCTCTTCCCAGGGTATATTGCGTTTGTTTAGCTGCTCTTTATATTTGTCTTTTATAGGTGATTTATCTGAAACAAAAACATCGAAACCTTGCTTTTGCGCCAATACTGCAGCTCCAATACCACTCTCTGCAGCCCCTAAAATTACTATTCTTGCCATAATTTGTTATTTCTTCTAATTCTTTTCATGGTGCATGTAGCCTCTATTCGCTATGCCGTTGCAAGAGCCTTCCACGCCTTTTGAACGAAAATACTATTTTATCGTATCTTTAATGTGATGATAGTGAGAGCAGCCAAGATGATGGTTACAATCCAAAAACGTATGGTTATCTTTGATTCATGATACACTCCGTGAGGCTTTTTCAATAGATATTTGCAGTCAGGATCAAGCTGTGAGTCTTGAGTTCTGAAGTTATCGTGAATCGGAGTACGCTTAAATATACGTTGTTTAATGCCCTTTCGCTTTCCTAACTTATAGTACCACACTTGCATTATCACGCTTAAGCTCTCTACAAAGAATACTCCACAGAGGATAGGAAGCAACAATTCTTTATGAATGATGATGGCTCCCACTGCTATAATACCGCCAATTGTGAGCGAACCAGTATCTCCCATGAACACTTGAGCAGGGTAAGCGTTATACCATAAGAATCCTATTAGCGCACCAATGAAGGCACAAAAGAACACAACTAGCTCTTGCGAACCAGGTATGTACATAATATTCAGATAGGACGCAAACTCGATGTGCGAGCTGACATAAGCCAAAATGCCCAGTACAACACCTATAATGGCGGAGTTTCCAGCGCACATTCCGTCCATACCATCGTTGAGATTGGCTCCGTTACTCACTGCTGTTACCACCAAAATGGTCATAACAACAAACAAAATCCAGCCTGCTGCCGTCTTATATTTACCGAAAACAGCGGTTAATCTCGAATAATCTAAGTTGTGTCCTTTCACAAATGGGATCGTTGTTTTCAACGATTTGCGGGCCTCTGTGCGGTGTTTTATCACCAATTCACTACCCTCTCGTTTCACAGCAATGTTCTCATTCACTTTCACATCGGGTGAAGACCAAAGCACAATGCCCACAATTAAGCCTATACCTATTTGTCCAATGATCTTATATCTACCGCTAAGTCCATCTTTATTCTTCTTGAAAATCTTGATAAAGTCGTCCATTCCGCCTAAGAAACCCAACCAAACTGTGGTGATAATCATTAGGATAAGGTAGATATTACGCAAGCGTCCGAGGAGCAATACGGGTAGAAGTATTGCCAAAATGATGATGATTCCACCCATAGAAGGAACGCCAACTTTGTTCACTCCGAATGGATCTATCTCTGCACTACGCTGAGTTTCGGTGATTTGTTTACGCTTTAAATACTTAATAAAACGCTCTCCAAACCACGAAGAGATAACTAATGATAAAATCATTGCTAATAAAGCACGGAACGAAATGTATCCCCAAAGGTGCGAACCAGATATTCCGTATTGCTCTAAAAATCTGAAAAGATAGTATAACATGGTGTCTTTATTTTACTACTTGTATTTCTTTCGTTCGATAAATGATTGGTGGGCAGTTTCTAATTGCATTGAGTTTGCACCTCAATAGCATTG
>ERZ1674155.85-NODE-85-length-16161-cov-4.949894_pt1 | contig 16161 bp, 13 predicted proteins | sample MGYA00581305_ERZ1674155 | MGnify/ENA primary metagenome ERZ1674155 (study PRJEB41354, sample SAMEA4873344) | human saliva metagenome | biome: human-associated habitat [ENVO:00009003]; feature: mouth environment [ENVO:08000002]; material: saliva material... | reverse complement strand
TCTGAATCCGAAGTTGAAGGCTTTGGATTTGCAGTACGCTGATATTGACCCGTCGAAGAGCCTGTATCACCGTCTGGTGGCGCGTGGCCGTATGCGCACGCTGTTCTCTGCGGAGCAGATTGAGCGTGCGACGACCGAGCCGCCGCGTGAGACGCGCGCGTTTTTACGTGGCACGCTGATGTCCCGCTGGCCGGAGGAGATTCTGGGTATTAACTGGGATACGGTCTCGTGCCGCGGCAGGTATTCGAAGGATCTGACTCGTTTTACGATGATGGAGCCGACCCGCTACGGTGCCGCCCAGGTGGAGCCGCTGCTGGATGAGGTAAACCATTCGGATGCGTTGCTGAACCGCCTGCGCTAGCAGCACACCCCCTAAACCCACATAAACTCACATTCTTCCCCGGGGCGAATACCCCCATTCGGAAGAGTAAAAACCACATAACCCACAGGCGGGGTGCAGTAAGGTCCGGGTACCAAAACCCTTATACCCCGCACCCAACCCCACTAAAAACTTATTTGTCCACAACCGAAAACCCCTTGAGGAGAGAACCATGAGCCGCGAACGCATCAGCGCACAGCAGACCGAAACCACCGCAGCCGAGCAGGAGCAGGAACTGACCCTCGCCGCCTCCCACGTTGTCTCTGACGTGAGCGAGGTCGACGACCTGCTCGACGAAATTGACGGCCTGCTCGCTGAGAACGCTGAAGACTTCGTCACCGGCTTCGTCCAGAAGGGCGGCGAGTAACCGGCGCACCTGCGCGCCGGGTCAGCATCATGGAACACCGTATTTTCGGCATTGAAAGCGAATTCGGGCTCAGCTACGTCCCGCACGGGCTCGGTCGGCTGAGCATCGAAGAGTCCGCCGCCGCCCTTTTCAAGCCCGTCCTGGATCAGTGGCGTTCAACGAACGTCTTCCTGCCCAACGGCGGTAGGCTCTACCTTGACGTGGGTTCGCACCCCGAGTACGCCTCCGCCGAATGCGGCAGCATTGACGAACTGCTCGCGCAGGAACGCGCCGGTGAGCTGCTTTTCGCTGATCTGGCGCGTACCGCCCGCAAGCGCCTGCTCGCAGGCTCGGAGGGCCGCCCTCTCGACGGTGAACTGTACCTGTTCAAGAACAATGTGGATTCGGCGGGCAACTCCTACGGCAGCCACGAGAACTACCTGATCAGCCGCAAACTGCAGTTCAACGACCTGATTGCCCAGCTCGTGCCGTTCCTGGTGACCCGCCAGATTCTGGTCGGTGCCGGTAAGACCCACCCGAACGGCGGCCCGGTGCCCGGTTCGACCGACCCGGCGTCCAGCACGGGTGTGCCGTCGTATTCGTTCTCGCAGCGTGCCGACCATATTTGGGAGGCGGCATCCACCTCAACCTCGCGCGCTCGCCCGCTCATTAACACCCGCGACGAGCCGCACGCGGACGCTTCGAAGTTCCGCCGCATGCACGTCATTAATGGCGATTCGAACATGGCGGAGCCGACGACCCTGCTGAAGATTGCCAGCACCGACCTGGTGCTACGCATGCTGGAAGACCGCTTCCCGGTCACCAGCCTGGATATTGTGTCTGTTCCGGCGGCTCTGCGCGCTATCAGCCACGACCTGACCGGCACCGCAACCTTCGAAACCACGGACGGTAAGCACTACACGGCGTTGAGCGTTCAGCGTCACTACCTGGATGCGGCACGCCAGTACGTGCAGCAGTACGGCGCGCACCACCACCACGTGGAATACGCCCTGGACCTGTGGCAGCGCACCCTGGACGCTATCGAGTCCGGCGACTACAGCAGCATTGACACTGAGATTGACTGGGCGATTAAGAAGAAGCTTCTGGATGCGTATATTGCCCGTGCCCGCGCGGCTGGTCAGCCTGCCGATTATGCGAGCGCCCGCATCCGTCAGCTGGATTTGGCGTACCACGACATCGACCCGGAGCGTAGCGTCTTCCACGCGCTGGTTCGTCGCGGTGCGGTCAAGCGCATCCTGCCTGAGGGTGCCGCGGAGGCGGCGAAGACTCAGCCGCCGAACACTCGCGCTCTGCAGCGTTCGCGTTTCATTAATGCGGCGGTTGCGGCGGGGGAGCAGTTCACCGTGGATTGGGTGCATTTAAAGCTCAACGCCTACCCGCAGCACACGCTGGTGTGTAAGGACCCGTTTGCTACCGGCAGCGAGGAGCTGGAGGAGGTGCTGAGCCTGTTGGCGTCTAAGGCGCGTCAGCATCAGGAGGCGGCATTTCCGCCGCCCTGCTAAACAGCATTGCTAGAAACTCTCTGATGAGGGGAAACCCGCCGGCGGTCAGGGTTGTCAACCTTCGGGAACGCCTCGGCCGCGACACAGCCTGAACACAGCTACGTGCCGTAGCATAAAACAGCTAAACCTATACCTGTAAACTGTTCTGTGGCACACGGGCACTCACACGCCCCACTCTCACAGAAAACCCCAGAGGATAACACTATGACCAAACGCTCTAAGCTCACTATTTTCGGTGCCAGCGCGGCAGCTCTCGCGCTCGCACTGTCCGCATGTGGCGCACAGTCCAGCAATGGCGATTTGTCCAAGGTGCAGTACACCTTGAAGAACGCGACCGCTGCGCCTGAGGCGTCCTTCGCGACTCCCTTCGCCGCTTCTAGCCCCTCCGCATACGTGATTGAGGAAGGTAACGGCGACTCCATCAACGATGGTGACTACGTGCTCGTTGAGGCTGCCGTGTTCAACGGCACCGACGGCAAGCTTAACGGTTCCACTTACTCCAGCGAGCCGATTCTGCTGCCGATTAACGATCAGCTGAAGCAGGCTGCACCGCAGGTGTACGAAACCCTGAAGAAGATTAAGGTTGGCGGTTCTTTCTCGTACACCACCAACGTTCTGCAGCAGCGTAGCACCGCGGGCGTGACCACTACGACCGCTTCGCCCGGTGCCGCAACTAACGTTGAGGTGTACACCGTGAAGACGAAGCTGCCCAAGTACGCAACCGGTAAGGCTGTTGAGGCTGACCCGTCGCTGCCGTCCTTCACTCTGGATGAGTCCACCGGCAAGGCTGATATTAAGCTGCCCGACACCAAGCAGGAATACACTGAGCTCGTCTCGAAGAACCTCATTGAGGGCGAGGGCGCCGAGGTCAAGGAAACCGATACCGTGTACGTGCGTTACATTGGCGTGCAGTACTCCGACGGTAAGGTCTTCGACGGCAACTATGACGCTTCCACCCCGATGGGCCTCTCCCTGCAGGGCGTTATCAAGGGCTGGACTCAGGGTCTGAAGGGCAAGAAGGTCGGCTCCCGCGTTGAGCTAGTCATCCCGGCGGATTTGGCGTACGGTAACGACACCGGCGGTTCCAAGCCTTCGGGCACTCTGGTGTTCGTGGTTGATATTCTGGGCGCGGAGGAGAACCCGCAGACCCTGCAGCGTGCCCAGGCGGCTTCTAGCGCAGCTGCTGCGGAGGCGTCCGCTTCGGCAACCGCTGAGGCTTCTGCGACTGCGACCCCGGCGGCTACCGCTTCGGCTACCGCGCAGTAGCCCACATTTTTATTTCGCGCTCGCCGCTTATATGACGTAGGCGGCGGGCGCACCCACTATTTCGATTCATTTCGAACCAATCAAAGGAGACACCCATGTCTTTCGGTCAGCGTAACCTCGACCGCGAAAAGCCCGAAATCGATTTCCCCGAGGGCGACGCCCCCACCGAGCTGGTCATCACCGACCTGATCGAGGGTGCAGGCGCTGAAGTTGTTCCCGGCTCCCGCGTGCTCACCCACTACGTTGGTGTGGCATTCTCCACCGGTGAAGAGTTTGACGCGTCCTGGAACCGTGGCGAGCCGCTGCCGTTCCAGGTGGGCGTTGGCCAGGTTATCCGCGGTTGGGATGAGGGTCTGCTCGGCATGAAGGTCGGCGGCCGTCGTCGCCTGGAGATTCCCGCCGACATGGCGTACGGTGACCGCGGCGCTGGTTCGGTCATTAAGCCCGGTGAGTCCCTGATTTTCGTGGTGGACCTGCTGGACGTCCGCTAAGGATTAGCAAGGTTCTCGCGTTTTTCGCGCTTCTCACGTAAGACGCGCAGAGACGCGCAGCCCGGTGCTTTCTCCCGATTGTGGGAGGGGCGCCGGGCTTTTGCGTATCAAGTTTTTGTACTGGGCTTTTTTGTACTGGGCTATCGGCGCGTCCGCGAAATTTTATACCCGCGCATTCTTCCCACAGCCACTCCACACGCAAAGTAAGTGCCGCGGAACACACACGGTATGATGGAATCATGTCCACCGCAGCTCAGCTTTACATGACTCTTCACCGCCTCGCCACCGCCGCCGAGGCGCCCGATACCGCAACCCGAACCCAGGGCATCAGCCGCAACGAGCTACTGACCCTGCTCGGTATTAGCACTCGCGCTAACGGCTCCCTCAGCGAGGCCCAGGAACGCGCCTTTGAACGAGCCAAGCAGACCCTGCGTGATGCCGGCGCGCGCATCACCCACGTGACCACGGACCTGGGGGAGCGCTACCGCCTCGAACCCAGCAACGCCGCTAAGCTGCCCGCCTGGAACCCCACCGCTGAGGAGTTCCGCCTCATCAACACCATCCTGCGCGGCTGGGAAGGCACCGAACTGCAGGATGACGCCTACCGCATTCTGCGTAAGATTGCGCTGACCAGCGAGAACCTCACCGATGAGGCGCTCGCCGCCGCGAAGATTCTGGAGCCGAAGACCGGCAAGCGTCAGCGCGCGAAGAACCTGTACACCTACCGCGAGCCTCTTCAGCGTATTTACTTTAGCGATAACCCGCACCTGAATGAGCTGTTCACCGCCTATGCGGAGCGTAAGACGGTCACGTTCACCTATCAGACGGCTGCCGGTGCGACCCGCGTGCAGGAGAAGGTCAGTGTTGCCGGTATTGGGTACCGTTACGGCACCTGGTATTTTGTCGGCTACTACACTGAGAGCTCGGAGCGTAAGGAGTACACGTTCCGTGCCAGCCGTATTCAGAAGCTCACGATGCTTTCGCGTATTGATTCGACCCCCATCAATGCGACGTTTAACGCCAAGAACTGGCTTGAAGACATTAAGGGCTACGAAGAGTACCTGTCCGTCGTGGAGGTCAGCGCCGATTCCACGCTGTCGGATCCCTTCACCGTGCCCTCGTACGGCACGATTGATAGCGCCGTGGCGGCGACCAGCTATAGCTGCGTGATCGAGCCGCCCGCTGAATCAGACTCTGCTGATTCGGGCTCCGAGGGTGCATCTACCCGCCAGCGTGACAGCTACGCCGCCCAGCAGCAGCTGTTGCGCACCCTCACCGACCTGCACAGCGGCACGGTCGAAGACCCCGGCACCTGGGCAGATATCAACCAGCGCAACCGTAATAACTCCCTCGACGACCTTGTGGACCTGCTCCTGGGTCTGCACCGTGCCGACCGCTGGGCGAGCGCCCACGGTGAGGAGCCCATGCCGTTGAACCAGCTCAACGCCCTCTACAGCGTGGACACCGAGAAGAACCGTGCCCTCGGCAAAACCATTGCCGAGATTTTCGCGCAGGTAGACACCGTACCCTTCGACTCTGACCCCAAGGACCCGGACGCCCTCAAGCCCACCTACATTAACCTGCTGCCGGACTTTGGCGGCGCCACCCCGAACACGCTACTGAACTACGCGCGCCTTACCGACACTGAGCTCGCCATTCTCGTCTTCACCCTCTCTGCCGCAGATATTCTGCACCCGGCGGATGCGCGTCTGGGCAGTATCCGTGCGGCGCTCGCCGCTGCGTACCCGAACGCGCCCGTCTATGCGCAGCATCTGTGCTTCGCCCCGGAGGAGCCCCTACTGCAGGAGGCGACTGCCGCTCTGAGTAGCGGCAACGCCGTGACCATTGGGTACGGTACCTCTGAGCGTGCCGCGGATCGTCTGGTGGACCCGTATGCGTTGGTGTTGCACCGCGAGCACATGTATCTGCATGCGTGGTGCCGTACCGCTGAGGAACGTTACTATGCCGCGCGCGGTGAGGAAGTCCCCGAGTACGTACCCGAGGCTTTTGCTCACGCAACCACCGGCGAGACTGCCAACAGTGAGGCAGGGGAGAAGACCCCCACTTTCTGGCGCAACTTCCGCCTCACCCGCATCAACCACATCCGTGAGGCGGGCGCGGGTCATACCCACCCGGTCACCGGTGACACCGTGCCCCACTGGCATGCGCAGCAGCACAGCACTCAGACCAACCCTTTCGCCGAGTTGCGGATTCACCCGACCGAGCACATTCCCAGCGGTGAGCCTCTCGATACTCTCACCGCAACGTACATGCGTCGAAGCACCCACCACGTGAAGAAGGCTTCACGCACCCAGTACGTGCGCATCCACTACTACAACAACGCCCACGGCGCTGGCGATAAGAACATTCTCGACACCGTCATCGCGCATCGAGGTGCCCTCGAACTGGTCGGTCCTGCGCACCTGCGCGCGGCGCTGCTTGACCAGTTGCAAACCCTCAACGCGAGTAGCCGCAGGGGTGCGCCCGCAGAAAAATAGAACTTCACCCACAAGCAAAAACGCCCTAAAAACCCATCTAAGGGGCCAAAACATTAACCTAAAACTTGTATAATGGTGCTCATGTCTTGGTGGTTCTGGATTTTGCTATGGGGCGCGCTCATCATCTGCTCGCTCCTCTATTTGGCATGGTTCACCTACAAAGCACTCACTCGCGGTTTCACACTCCTTGACGAAACCGTAACTTGGGTCGAGTCAATCGAGGGACAATTCGACGCAGCGCAAGCGAACGCAAGCCGAAAACTCCCGCGAGACACCACCCTCGGGGTATTCACACCCATCACCGAGGCATACAATAACTACGAACAAGGTAAGCAGACACGCAGGTCTGAGCGGATCAAGCGACGGGTCTCCCGACGAGATCGACTCGGCCAACCTCAAAACATCGGAGACCTGCTCTAACAGAAAGGCACACCACCATGGGCCAGATTTTCAGCCACCCCGCGACCATCATCGTCGTTATCCTCCTTATCGTCCTGCTCTTCGGCGCACCCAAGCTGCCCGGCATGGCACGCAGCCTCGGCCAGTCCATGCGCATCTTCAAGACCGAAGTTGAGGGTCTGAAGAACGACTCCAAGAAGGACCCCCGCGAGAAGGACGGCGAAGAGGTCGTCACCGCTGAGGTCGTAGACAACGGCAAGGACGGCAAGACCGAAACCAAGTAACGGTCCCGCCACCGACGCACCAAACCCGTGCCAGCCCACCGGCCGGCACGGGTTTTGCGGCACCACCCCGTAAACACCCCACCAGACCCCCTCAGCCGCATCACATACGGCACCGACACCCAGAGGACACCACGTGGCAACACCTGACCAGGACGTGCGCAACCGCAAACTTAATCCTGAAGCACGCATGGAACTCAAGGAACACCTGCGCGAATTCCGCGACCGCCTCATCAAAGCGGCTATCGCAACCATCATCGCAGCCATCATCGGTACGGTCTTCCTCTACCAGCCTTTCATCGAAATGATCTCTGCGCCCCTGCAGCAGATCAACGCAGAAACCGGCCGCAACGCAAACCTGAACTACGGTAGCGTCGCATCTCCTTTCGACCAGCTGCTGAAGGTCGGTATGTACATCGGCTTGGTGATCGCCTCTCCCGTCTGGCTCTACCAGGCGCTGCGATTCCTGCTGCCGGCGCTGCACACCAAGGAGAAGAAGTATCTCTTCGGCTTCCTCACCGCATCTATTTTCGCGTTTGCCTGCGGTGTCGCTATTTCGTACTTCACCCTCCCCGGCGTGGTCTACGCGCTGCTGAAGTTCACCCCCGTCAACGAAAGTAACTACATTGACGCGGGCGTGTACATCTCCTTCATCCTGAAGTTCGTTGTGACGTTCTCTTGCGCCTTCATCATCCCCGTGATTCTGGTCGGCATTAACATGCTGGGCCTGATTCGCGGTAAGACCATCCTGAAGTCTTGGCGCTGGGTTGTTGTGCTCGTTGCGGTTATCGCAGCACTGACTGCACCCGGTAGCGACATCATGATGATGTTCGTGCTCATGGCGCCGCTGCTGATTTTCTTCTTCGCAGCAATCCTCATCTGCATGATTAACGACAAGCGCCGCGACCGCAAGCTTGCCAAGCTGGCGCAGGGTGCAGACGAAGCAAGCCTGAACACCGCAACCAGCGCCGAAGACCTGGCGAAGATGGGCTACTTCGAGGACGAGAAGACTTCCTAAATTGAATAGCTCGCTTTGAGCAACCTAGCCGAAAGGGGCGGGGTACAGAGAACCTGTACCCCGCCCCTTTCGCATGTTCCGCAAAAGCGTCTCGAGGCGCACAGACGAAGAGGCGCACAGACGAATTTTTACAGCGCCCACCGGTACATCCCGGCAGAAACTGAGTATAAATTGCGCCGAAACTGTGCCGCCGATGCGCTCGCTGTTCGCCAATACCGGATTAGTGCCCGTGCAGGATGCTTTCGGAAGGTGGGCGGTGGGCGAGCGGTTACACTGGACATACTATGAGCAAGCACCACGCACAGCACACTTCTACCGCTTCTAACGAGCAGACCGGCACCGACTACGCTGCCGCCTACGCCGCATCCCGAGAGCGCGCCGCATACGCGAAGACCGCCCTCGGGGCTTTTGAGGCGTCCCTTGATTTTCCGCTGGATGATTTTCAGCGTCAGGCGTGTGCCGCCGTGGAGGCGGACCGCTCCGTCCTCGTTGCCGCGCCTACGGGTGCCGGTAAGACCATTGTGGGTGAGTTCGGTATCTACCTGGCGTTGCGCCGCGGCATGAAGGCGTTCTACACGACCCCTATTAAGGCGCTGAGCAACCAGAAATACCACGACTTTGTGCGCGCGTACGGTGAGGATTACGTGGGTCTGCTCACCGGCGATACGAGCATTAACACGGAAGCACCCGTGGTCGTCATGACCACCGAGGTGCTGCGCAACATGCTCTACGCCAACTCGACCACGCTGACCGGCCTGGGCTATGTGGTCATGGATGAGGTGCACTACCTGGCGGACCGTTTCCGTGGCGCGGTGTGGGAAGAGGCGATTATTCACCTTCCCGAGCATGTGAACGTCATTTCTCTGTCGGCGACGGTGTCGAACGTTGAGGAGTTCGGCGCGTGGCTGGATACGGTGCGCGGCGGCACGGACATTATCGTTTCTGAGCACCGTCCGGTGCCCCTGTGGCAGCACATGATGGTCGGTCACCGCGTGGTGGACCTGTTCGTACCCGAAGACAACTCCGCACAGGGCAAAAACCACACCCAGGGCAAGAACCAGGAGCCGGAGGAGAAACTCTCCCGCAAGCAGGCGAAGAAGGCACAGAAAGCTAAGCAGCGCGGCGCAACCGTGGAGGCGGGCGCCAACCCGCTGCTTGCCGGTCTGCGTCTGAACCCGCAGCTGAAGGCGCTACGCCCCGGCTTCCGTTCGAGCCCGGGCCGCGGACGCTACGGCGGCAAGCGTGAACGTTTCCGTCACCGCCGTGAAGGCTGGCTCAATGAGACGTTCAGCAGCGGCGAGCGCGGCCGCTCGGACCGTCGCGATCGTTTCAGCAACGACCGGGACTTTGATGCGCGCGGTGAGCAGAAGCCCCTGCGTCCGCAGCGCATTACCCGCCCGGAGATGGTGCGCGCCCTCGACAAGCAGGGCCTGCTACCGGCTATTTGCTTTATCTTTTCCCGTGCCGGTTGCGACGGCGCGGTCAGCCACTGCGTATCCGCCGATATTACGCTGACCACCCCCGAACAGCAGCAGACCATCCGCGCCTACATCGCGGAAGCGACAGCTCACCTGGACACCCGCGACCTGAACACCCTCGGCTACTACGAGTGGCGCGACGGCCTGATTCGCGGTATCGCCGCGCACCACGCCGGCCTACTGCCCCTCTTCAAGGAAGTTGTCGAAACCCTCTTCGCCCAGGGCCTCATCAAGCTGGTCTTCGCCACCGAAACCCTCGCACTGGGCATCAACATGCCCGCACGCACCGTCATCCTGGAGAAACTCACCAAGTACAACGGCGAATCCCACGTGGACATCACCCCCGGCGAATACACCCAGCTGACCGGACGCGCCGGCCGCCGCGGCATCGACATCGAAGGCCACGCCGTAGTCATCTGGCGCCCCGGCATGTCCCCGGAACACGTGGCAACCCTCGCCTCAACCCGCACCTACCCGCTGAACTCCTCGTTCCGCCCCACCTACAACATGGCGGCAAACCTCATCGCCTCCTACGGCGCCGAACGCACCCGCAAAATCCTGGAATCCTCCTTCGCACAGTTCCAGGCAGACAAGTCGGTCGTCGGCGTCGCCTCCCGCGTACGCAAAAACGAAAGCGCCCTAGAAGGCTACCGCGAAGCAATGGCATGCCACCTGGGCGACTTCACCGAATACGTCCAGCTCAGCCGCCACATCGCCGAACTGGAAAAGAAGGCATCCAAGAGCAACGAACGCCACGCCCGCGCGCAGGCACACCACAGCATCCAACAGCTACTGCCCGGCGACATCATCTACATTCCGCACGGCCGCTCCCGCGGCTACGCAGTCGTCATCACCCGCTCCGATTCGCACGCCGACCCGCGTATCGGCATCGTCACCGAGGACGCGCACCAGCGCACCGCCTCAACCCGCGATTTCGAAGGCGCCGTCGAACCGGTCTCACGCATCAAAATCCCCAAGCGCCTAAGCCTCAAAACCGCCAAGGAACGCCGCGACACGGCAAGCCGCATGCGCCAGGCACTCTACGACGGCCGCGCCCCGCGTGCACTCGCGCAGCAGAACATCCCCGCTCGTCAGAACAGCATTGACGCGCAGCTGGAGGCTCTGCAGGCCCAGCTGCGTAACCACCCGTGCCACGGCTGCTCGGACCGCGCGAACCACATGCGTTGGGCTGAGCGCTGGCAGAAGCTCAACTCCGAGACGGAAGGGTTGCGCCGTCAGATTGCCCGCCGCACCAACACGATCGCGCAGGTCTTCAACCGCATTGCGCGTCTGCTGGAGAGCTATGGCTACGTCGAACGCACCGAGGATAACGAACTGTCGCTAACCACCGGCGGCCAGGCGCTACGCCGCATCTACGGCGAGCGCGACCTACTGACCGCCCTGTGCCTGGACGCGCACTTCCTCGACGGACTGGAGCCCGCCGCCATCGCGGCAACCGTCGCCGCACTAACCTACCAGGGCAAGCGCGACGCAGTGGAATACCTGGCACACTACCCGCACCCGTCCCTGCGCGCACCCATCGCGACGATTACGCAGCGCCTCGCCGACCTGAACGCAGCCGAGGAACAGTTCAAGGTCAACCCGACCCCCGCATGCGACTTCGGACTGGTCGAACCCATGTACGCCTGGGCGAACGGCGCCCACCTCGCAAAGGCAATCGAGGACACCGGCCTAGCCGCCGGCGACTTCGTACGCTGGGCAAAGCAGGTACTAGACGCCCTCGACCAGATCGCGCACATCCGCTCACTGGACCCGGTCATCCGCGCCCGCTGTGAAGAAGCAATCGAGGCGGTACGCCGCGGCGTAGTCGCACTCGACGTCTAACCCGCACCTCCACAAAGTGCTACACCGTACATAGTGCTACACCGCGCCCGATCGGTTCGGGCCACCACCCCCGCTACTGTGCATTGTTCTGCATCATCTAAGTTCCGCCTCATCTAAGGACGAACGAACTACCACAGGCAGCGGGGGTGCTTCTATACTCAAATGAGACGCTCAGCTAAGCTACGCGAGCACAATTGAAGTGCCCGCCCCGTGTGCGCCTCGGCGCGCCTCAAAGGTGAAAGGAATCTAATGTCTACCCGTATTTTTGTAGATGGTAGCGTGTACAGCCCGGTCGACCCGTACGCAACCGCAATGCTGGTCGAGGACGGCTTCGTCCGCTGGGTTGGTTCCGACTCCGGGGCGCGTTCCATTGCTGACGAGTCCGCCACCATCACCGAACTCGACGGCGCCCTGCTGACCCCCACCTTTGCGCGCGCCCTAGCACCGGTAGCAGGCAAAGAAGCACCCGAAATCCTCGACTACCTGCAGGCATACCGCGCAGCCGGCTACCATACCCACACCCTACTCGCCGGCATGGAAGACGTACCCGACCTCGTCTCCGCACTCAGCTACTACAGCGCTGAACACGGCGTACCCGACGTCCGCCTCATCCTCAACGCCACCGGCGTAGAAACCGACGAACTAATCAGCGCCATTAAGGCACTACGCCCCCTCACCGAAGGCGAACGCGCCATCAAGGGCCTGCAGCTAGTCGGCATCTTCGTCGCACCCACCGAGGCACCCGCAGCAGCACAGATCGCCGAAGACGCCGCACTCCTACTCTCCATCGACGCATCCACCAGTTTTGCCGACGCAGCCGACGCCGCGCTCGCCGTACGCGAAAACCGCCCCTGGCTCTCCATCCGCCTCGACGCAGCAATCAGCACCCCGCAGGACCCCATCACCGACGAACACCTCACCCAGCTAGCAGAGGCACGCATCAACCTCGGCCTGAGCGTCTGCGAACCCGAAGAAGACGAAACCGCCAACGACACCGTCCAAGCACTCCTCGCACACGCCGGGGCAGAAGCACGCGAGTCGGTAGCCTCCGTAGCACGCCGCGCAAACGCAGCCGGCACCTCCATCGCCCTCGGCTCCGACGCCAAACTCTACGCACCCGGCGCCTGGTCCCTCATCCGCGAACTCGTCAACGACGAACACGGCATCTCCGCACGCAGCGCCTTCGCCGCCCTCACCCGCGGCGTCTACCGCCTAGCACACGAAGAAAACCCCTTCACCGGCCAGCTAACCCCCGACACCCCCGCATACGTAGCACAGTGGCGCGTCGAAGCCCTCATGGTCCAGGCACCCGACTCCCGCGTAGCATCGTGGAGCACCGACCCCCGCGCTCGCATTCCGTTGCTTCCGGCGCTGGAGGAGGATTCGACTCTGCCCATCCTGGAATCTATTTACACTGAAAGTAACTAATTTTTTAGCTTGTCAACACCTTTTTAGGCAGTTTAGGAGCAGTGGAGGCCGCCAATGGTTCAGTTGCTCAAATATTTACCCGGTATACTGGATACCTACACTGCCTGTTTTATATGCACCTGTGAGGGAGTAATATGCGCGTTCTAACTGTCATCCCGACGTATAACGAGAAGGAGAACCTGCCCATCGTGGTAGAGCGTCTTCGCAAGGCAGCTCCCGAGGTGGATATTCTCGTGGTGGATGATAACAGCCCCGACGGTACCGGTCAGATTGCTGATGAGCTGTCGGCTAAGGATTCCCAGATTCACGTTCTGCACCGCACCGTTAAGGACGGTCTGGGTGGCGCATACCTCGCTGGCTTCGATTGGGGCCTTGAGGCAGGCTACGACGTTCTGATTGAGATGGACGCTGACTGCTCGCACCAGCCTGAGCAGCTTCCTTCTCTGGTTCGTGCTGTGGAGGCGGGCGCTGACCTGGCTATTGGTTCGCGTTACGTTCCCGGCGGCAAGACCAAGAACTGGCCGGCTCACCGCCAGATTCTCTCTCGCGGTGCTAACCTGTACACCCGCCTGATTCTGGGCACCTCCATTAAGGACATTACCGCTGGTTTCCGTGCGTACCGTCGTGACGCTCTGCAGCGCCTGAACCTTGAGGGCATCGACTCGAAGGGCTACGTGTTCCAGGTTGATCTGGCGTGGCGTTCTGAGCAGGCTGGCCTGAAGATTGTTGAGGTTCCGATTACCTTCGTTGAGCGTGAGATTGGCGCTTCGAAGATGGACGGCAACATTATCTTTGACTCCATGTCTAAGGTGACTCGCTGGGGTATGGCTAACCGCATTCAGAAGCTGAAGAAGGCTCTGGGCAAGTAAGCCCGGTAGCTTTTTGCGCAGACGCTTCTCGCGCCTGAGCTTTAAACGAAAGACCGGGGCGGATACATAACGTATCCGCCCCGGTCTTTTTATGCTGTCTGTAGCGCTCTTTCCTGGCTCATGTACCGACGGAACCAGCGCCAAAACAAGAAGCCCGCTAAGAGCACGAGTGGCGCTTAGCGGGCCTTCTTTACAGCGCGGGCTTCTACAGCGTTTCTACGGCATGTCTACGGTGCTTTTAGAGCGCGTAGTGCTTGCGGTAGTATTCCAGGCGGTCTTCCAGAGTCTTTTCCAGCTCTTCGATGCTGCGGCGTTCCATGAGCATATCCCAGTGGGTACGTGCGGGCTTCTCTTCTTCGGCGTCTGCGGTAGAGTCGCCATTGACGAGGTATGCTTCCTTGCCGGACTTTGCGGTCCATACCGAGGGGATTTCTGCCTCTGCCGCGAAGGTCACGAAAACGCGGTCACCGTCAGCGGTACGGTATTCGACGCGCTGGCGGGGCGCGGGCTGTACGTTCGATTCGGTTTCCATCGACTGGGAACCCAGGCGCATACCGCGCAGGCTACGATCGCTCATTTTTCCTCCAGTGTCGTCGGGTGCGCCTTGTGGCGCTTTAGGCATAACGTTGGGCGGGGGAGAGCTATTCCCTCGAACGTTTACAAAACATCCATTATATCGGTAATAGTCTCCGCCCGCCCAGCGTGGTGGTGTTTATTCGGCGTGATTTTTGGTGATTCACGCCTTTTTATGCGTTAGATTCCGCGTTTAGCCGTTGATGCCGTAGCTTCCGGGTGCCTGCGGTGCACTCTTGGGCGCCTGCGCTGCGGGCTTCTTCGGTGCGTCTGCCAGGTCAGATGCGGGCAGGGTGCCGAATGCGTTGCCCAGGCCGCGCAGTGCATCGCCGAGTTCGGTCGGGATGAACCAGAGCTTGTTGGCGTCGCCTTCGGCGAGCTTGGGCAGGGTCTGCAGGTACTGGTAGGTGAGCAGCTGCTGGCTGGGGTTGGATTCGTGGATTGCTGCGAAGACCTTCTGCACGGCTTCTGCTTCACCGTTTGCGCGCAGGATTGCGGACTGTGCGTCACCTTCTGCACGAAGGATCTGTGCCTGCTTTTCACCCTCTGCACGCAGGATGGCTGCGCGGGATTCACCTTCTGCGGTCAGAATGTCGGACTGCTTCTGGCCTTCTGCGGTGAGGATTGCGGCGCGGCGGTCACGCTCTGCACGCATCTGCTTCTCCATGGAGTCCTGGATGGATGCCGGGGGCTGGATTTCCTTGATGTCCACGCGGGAGACACGCAGACCCCAGCGGCCGGTGGTGGAGTCGAGTACGCCTCGCAGCTCCGCGTTGATCTGGTCGCGGGAGGTGAGGGTCTGCTCCAGGTTCAGGCCACCGACGACGTTACGCAGGGTTGCGCTGGTCAGTTCGTCTACGGCGCGAATGTAGTTGGTGATTTCGTAGGTTGCGGCCTGGGGGTCGGTGACCTGGAAGTACACGACGGTGTCGATGCCGACCACGAGGTTATCTTCGGTGATCACGGACTGCGAGGGGAAGGAAACGACCTGTTCACGCAGGTCGATGAGGGGCAGCACGCGGTCAATCACGGGGATGACGATGTGCAGGCCGGGCTTGAGAACGGCGTGGAACTTACCCAGTCGTTCGACGATGCCGGCTCGTCCCTGCGGGATGACGCGCACGGTCTTTGCGAGCATCGTCAGCACGAAGAGGATGAGTAGGACCGTCAGAATAAGGCTGATAGGCATTGTTTCTCCTTATCGGTGAGTTATATGGTGTGTTTTTGGAGTATCTGAATTGGCTTTTGGAGCCGGTATTCAGATGGGTCTTAGTTGCTGGTCTTAGTTGTGGGGGAGAGGCTCTACGATTGCGGTAGCGCCCTCAATGGCTCGTACCCTCGCGTGTGATCCTGCAACGAGCTTTCCGGAGGTGGTGCGCGCCGTCCAGGTGTCGCCAGCTAGTACCACCAAACCGGTTTCACTAGTCACATCTTGAGTGACGCGCACCTCAGCACCAACGAGTGCTTCAGCATTAGTGACAGCTCCGGTGGCTGATTTATTGAGTTTCTTCAGCAGCGGCGGGCGCAGGCCAAGAACCAGAATCAGGCAGATAACCACGAAAATAACGGTTCGAATCAGCATGTTATCCACGAAGGGCGATATTGCTGCGGTGACGCCTGCGCTGATCGCCAGCATGAGAAAGAACAGGTCGAGGCTGAGCATTTCTATGACGGCGAAAACGAGGGCGAGTGCAACCCAGAGTGTCCAGGGTGTCTCAAAGAGCCAATCCACGAGTTTTCTCCTTTGGTGTACATCAACCGGCGTGG
>ERZ1674155.84-NODE-84-length-16305-cov-10.233415_pt1 | contig 16305 bp, 15 predicted proteins | sample MGYA00581305_ERZ1674155 | MGnify/ENA primary metagenome ERZ1674155 (study PRJEB41354, sample SAMEA4873344) | human saliva metagenome | biome: human-associated habitat [ENVO:00009003]; feature: mouth environment [ENVO:08000002]; material: saliva material... | reverse complement strand
CGAATATTTCCCACGCGGGACACTTTGGCGGTCTTGTCAGTGGCGCGCTCGCGACCCTGCTGATTATTCCGTTCGTGAAGAAGCCCGAGTCATCTGAATCTTCGGAGCCGCCGCAACAGGGCCTGCAGCGGCGGTTCAAGGGCCGCTATTGAGCCTGAAACCCGCGGAAATCCGCCTCGGAGTCGGGTTATCCACAGCAGTTTTCCACATTGTGTATAACTACATTCGTGTAATTCCACGAGTGTGAGTACATGTTAAAAACCTGTGGATACAGGCTAGAATGACCGAATTACACAGAGTGAATTACACGGGTGTAAGAGTTTTCCCCAGATTTCTCCACAGATGTGGAAAACCTTAAGTACCAGGATGTGTGTAATTACAAAAAATTTCGGCGCGAAGCGCCGGATAGAACAAAAAGTGCCCGGAAGGATCAACCTTCCGGGCACTTTCACGTATCGAGCCCCTCACGGGGCGAAGAAGCAGCGGGCGCGAACCTAGTTCGCCTGAGCCTCCGCCTCCTCAACCTCCTCGGGGGTGAGCTCCACACCGGTGTACAGGCGGAACTGCTCAGCAGCCTGCAGAGCAATCACCTCGCCACCGTGAATAACTTCCTTACCCGCCGCACGAGCCGCACGAACCAGCGGAGTCTCAACGGGCATCGCCACCACGTCAAAGACCACCTGCGCCTCAGCAATAGCCTCCTGCGAGTAGGACAGCTCCTCGCTCTCCTCACCGCCAGCCATGCCAATCGGGGTCACGTTCACCAGAATCGGCGCTCGCAGGTTGCCCACCTCCGGCGCCCAGGCGTACTCGTAACGCTCAGCCAGCGCGCGGCCGGTCTCCTCGTTACGGGCAATAATCATGCCCTGCGAGAAGCCCGCATCAAAGAACGCGCCAGCCACAGCCGCAGCCATACCGCCCGAACCGCGCAGCAGGAACGGCAGAGACGGATCCACATTATGCGAACGCAGCAGGGAAGCCACCGCAATCACATCCGTGTTGTACGCCTTCAAGAAGCCGTCAGTGTTCACAATCGTGTTCACCGCACCAATAACCGCAGCCGAGTGGTCCATATCGTCCATCAGCGGGATAACAGCCTGCTTAAACGGCATAGACACCGAGCAGCCACGAATACCTAGAGCACGCACGCCGGCGATAGCACCCTCAATATCGGTGGTGGTCATCGCCTTGTACAGGTAATCCAGACCGTGCTTCTCGTACAGGTAATTGTGGAACTTAATACCGTGATTCGACGGGCGACCAGACAGGGAAATGCAGACCGTCGTATCGCGGTTCAGTGCCGGGCGAGCCATCTTAAGCCTCGCCGCTAGAGTTGAGGGTGTTCTCAATCAGCTTCTTCACCTTGTTGCGGCTCACCAAGTCAGCGACCACAAAGTGGGTGTCGCCGGTATCCACGGTGGGGACGGTCGCGTTGCCGTCGTTGAGGGACTTCACATGCGCCTCAGCCTGCGGATCCTCCCAAATGTTCACCCAGGTAGCGTGGTCGCCCAGCTCGCCCAGCTTAGAATCCAGAGCCTCGCAGTAGGGGCAGCCGGGGCGCCAATAAATGACGACGCCACCATCCTTCATGACCTCGCGTGCCTTCTGCTGATCGGACTGCTGACGTTCAAACATAGTTCCTCCATAGACGGGGTGCTCCGCGGTCTTCAGGAGGCACTGAAACCTACCTGAGGGCGCAGCTCAATAAGTTGACATATCAAGCATAGCCTGAGGTTACAGGGGCAGGGGAGAGGTCCTCATAGGGCGAACGTCCGCGGCGCACTCGCCCAGAAGTCTTTACAGCGGCGCTTTAACGGCATACGCCCCACACCAAGGTTGCCGGACCAATGATGCGGGGCGTATACAGTTCGCGAGAAAGCGCGAGCACTTGTGCTGAGTAAGAGTAAAAGAAGAGTGAAAACAGGCTACCCGGCGGTAGCAGAAGCTGAGCAATATGCCGAGTGAGTCAGTGAGTGAAAGAACCCAGGCGGGGCAGAACGCCCCATATATTCGAGAGAGATGTTGAGTGAAAGCCTGTAATGCAAACCCAGGGGAATGGCGCCCTACCCCATGAGGAGGCGAGGCAGGGCGCCAATCCAAAGGAGGCTGTCGCCTTACTTGCCGAACTTCTCGGTCAGCTTGGAGACGTTCTCGGTCACGACCTCTTCAACCTTGGCAACGTGCTCGTCAGTGACGACCTCCTTGCCAGCCTTTTCGTTGATGACTTCCTGAGCCTTGTCGAGGCCCTGCTCAACGGTGCCCTTGATATCGAAGCCCACGGGGGCCTCCTTTCTGCGCTTTCGCGCTCTAAAGCCTCACTCTTGGTGAGGTACCTGCCCGGGGCGGGCAGAAAACTGGAGTGTGATGCTTTGGTGGACGAAACCTGCAAGCTGGGCTTGTATGTGACGGTCGAACCCAGTGTAGATGCTATCCATATGCCGGACTATGCGCATCGAAACTTTACAGCTCACGGATTGCGTCCGTCGATAAGTGTACATACCCGCGAAGGCAAGAAAAACCACCCTCAGAAAACGTGGCGCCATTTTTGACCAACGACCAAAAAATTATGGCTTATCAGCGCGTTATTACAGGGGATAACCGGAGGAAAATTGCAGAAACTCGCAGGAAACTTCCAGCTAAGAATATTGTTCAAACCCCTGAAAAAACACCCCTATGACACCCCGCCGATTTATGACAGACCTCAGCGCCCAACCCTACAACACCGGAATATCCGTAGGAGCAGCGCCCGCAGCCCAATCATGAGACGCCGCAAAACCAGCAACCATCGGCAAAAAACGAGGCGCCGCATAGCCGCGCACAGCATACGCAGTCGCCACCGCATCCGCGGCAGCCTCCAGCTGAGAGGTCGGAATCAGCGCCATCACCGCGCCACCAAAACCACCACCCACAATACGGGCACCCAACGCGCCCCGATCCAGGCACACCTGCACCGCATCATCAATCTCAGGGCGAGAAACACGCAACTCATCACGCATCGACACAAAAGACTCCGTGAAAATGCGGCCCGTCTCCTCAAACGCCGCGCAACCCAGCTCATCAGCATGCTGCAGCAAATAGCTCGCACGACCCACCAGAGTCATATCGTGGAACGCATGACGCACCCATCCGCGCGGGAACGAACACGGGCGACCAGCGTCCTCCAGAGCGTCCAAGGCACGATTCACCGAAGAATCCACCAAATCAGCACGCCACGCCTTCGCCGCGCGCGCATCCATACCCGCACAGGACAGGTCCTCCGGCAGAGCATCACGCAAAAAACGCAGACCCAGCGCCTCAGCGCACGCCTCAGACGCCGCACGACGAGCCGCAAAACCACCATCCGTCAGCTCATGCGGAGTGTTCGTATCAATCACCAAAAAACTCAGCCCATGCTGAGCAATATCCACCGCAACTGGCTCAATCGAAAAATCACGGAAATCAACCACCAGCGCCTGCTCCGGATACGAACGCAACGACGCCGTCTGATCCAGGCCACCCGTCTGCGCCCCAGCCACCTTATTCTCAGCCGTAATACACACCTGAGCCAGACGCGCACGCAACGCATCACTATCAGCCGGGGTAGCATCCGCCTCCGGGCACTCATCACGCACCGGACACGAAAGCTCCAACAACGCCAACGCCGTAGAACACTCCAAAGCCGCCGACGAGGACAAACCGCCACCGACCGGAACGCGAGAATTAATCAGCAGGTCAGCACCAAACTCATCGGGCAGCATAATATCCCTGCCACCCTCCTGATTCATCGCCCACGCAACACCCGCCACATAGGTGAACCAGCCCTTCAAATGACCCGGCTGAATATCGCGAATCACAACCGTGCGCTCATCACCGGGCATCTGCAAAGAAGACGCGCGCAACACACCATCACGACGCAACGCACCCGCCACATAGGTGCGGTACGGCAGCGGCATCGGCAGGCACGAGCCACCCAAAAAATCAATGTACTCGCCCAAAAGATTCAGACGCCCAGGCGCAGACCACACACCATCCGGCTCATAACCATACGCAGTAATAAACTCCTCACGCACACGCGCAATCTCCGCGCTATGGTCCGGAAGAGCCGCCCACTGGGCGGTAGCGGTCATCGACATGGAACACCTCTGATCAAGCCCCGAAAGGGGCGCTAGGACGTAAACGACACCCCACCTGCACCCGACACCCAACGGGCATCAGCGCAAGCACGTGTCACCTCTAGACTAAAGCAGAAAACCAGCGAACATCGACTCAGCCGCCAAACCGCACCGGTATCAGCGTGCGGCAGGGCAGCCAAAAGCCAACGCACGCAAAAGCCCCGCACCCTACAAGGGGGCACGGGGCAACATACATAACTAATAAACCAACAGAAGGGCCAAGCGATTACGCATCCTGCGTATAGGGCTCCTGCACCACCATCATCGTGTCAATGGCAGAAAGCAAATCCTGGCGGTAACGGTTAAACGCATTCTCAATTAGAGGAACATCGCCGCTCACCACAGCCTCCTGCGGAGAAATCAGCGGCAGAGTCTGATACTCCTCCACCAGGCTCAACGCAATATGAGTCAACAAACGAGCACGACGTAGCGCCTCCGCATGACCCAAACCAAGCGCCTGGAACTCATGAGCCATCGCCACCACCGGCTTCAACTCACGCGGGTGCAGAGCCAAGCTCAAACGCACCACCTCAGGGCACTCACGAATCGGGTACAGCAGAGAGAACAGAAGATCACCGCGGCGAATCATCGAAGCGCGAATAGCCTCCGGATTCGGCTCAGCCTCCTCAGACATCGACTTCGGGGCACGAGCCAGAATGTAATCCGCCAACAGAATCAGAAGCTGCTGCTTATTCTTCACGTGGTAGTACAGAGCGCCGGGAGCCACGTGAAGCTCCTGAGCAAGTCGGCGCATGGAAAGGTCCGCCAAACCGTAGGTCGCCAAGACCTCGTAGGCGGTATCTAGAATCTTTTCACGGGAAAGTACCACCCTTTCATTTTAGGGTGTTCAAATCTGTTGCGGGAGCAAGATGCACCCCGTGGCAAACAAAAACCCCACAAATACGCGGTACAAACCCAAAAAGCAATGTTGATTCTCACTCACCCGGAGCGAACGGTTCGCGTTTCACGAGCACTTTTGCCACCAAAACCACTCCAGCACACACAGAACAGGTAGCCGCCCACGCTCTCGGCATAAAATCACGTCTTAAACCGCCCAAAACCGCCAAGACAGGTAAACCTCGCGGGCGCACACCCCAAAATCAGGTGTTTAATATTCGGTATGAGCAATGCATTTTCTGAACTAATCGAGCGCGCCACCGCAGGCGAAGGCCTCAACCGCGAAGAAATCCACACCCTCCTCGTGGATGGTGAGGGCCAGGACTTCGCCCTCATCGAGGCAGCCTCCGTCGTGCGCCGCAACGAATTCCGCAACATGATTGCGATCCACACCGAAGATGAAGCACTCGCCGACGCCCTCGGTACCCGCTCCATCGCCGTGGACTCCTACGAAGTACTGGATATCTCCCGCGACATCGACTCCGAAGAACTCGCGGCAACCATCGAACGTATTGCTGAATCCTCCGCCATTGGCGTGACTGTCCTACTGCCCCAGAACGCGGTACCCATGATGCTCATGCGCGTACTGTCCATCCTGCGCCTGGCAGCACCCGGCAAGGTCATTCACCTGCCCGAAGGCTACGAACAGTCCCTGCGCTCGCTGACCTCCCTCGCAATGCACGTGGTCAGCGCCATCACTATTACCGACGACATTGAGCAGTGGCCCATGGTCAACGAGGTGCTCAAGGCACTGCGTCACGGTGGCATCGTCATCTCCGGCACCGGTGGACGCGACGCCCTCGCAGGCTACCTGCGTTACCTCTCCGACCTCGGTGTGGACCTCATGGGTCACCGCGATGCACGCGGCTCCGCCTGCGGCTCGGTTGACGGTGGCGGCTGCGGATGTGGCTCGGGTGGCTGCGGTAGCCACGAGGAGCCGGCACCTTCCGCCGGTGGTTGCGGTTGCGGCTCGGGCGGATGCGGTTCCTCCGCTGAAGCTCCGGCTGAGGCTCACGGTCACTCCCACGGTGGTGGCGGTTGCTGCGGCGGCCACGACGAACCAAAGGAAGAAAAGGGTGGCTGCTGTGGTGGCCACGACGAGCCTGAACCGGTCGTGGAGGAAGCTCCCGCTGGCGGTTGTGGCTGCGGTGCTGGTGGATGCGGCTCTAAGTAATCTGCTAGAGGTAGCTACCCCAATCGATATATTCCAAATATAGAATTTTCCCCTGAATAACCTGCTGAAAAGCAGAGATATTCAGGGGAAAACTCTATATTCCGTAAAGAGCATTAGGCTTAGAGGTAAACAACACCACAATAAACGCTGCAGAACCCCCATATCCGAAAAGCGGAATGAGCCCCTCCGGTAGAGTAGAAAGACGTAGCCGACTAACCCTAGCCGCGCGAAAGGAACAACACCGGACCAATGCTTTACCTCTCCGTTATTGTCATCATCCTGATTGCGACCGTGTTTATGGTCAGCGTCGGTGATCGACTCAACCTCCCCTGGCCGGTCATGATGACCCTGCTCGGCACCGCCGCGCTCTTCATCCCCAACCGACCGGATCTTACTATCGACAGCGACATCATCCTGCCGATCTTCCTTCCGCCGCTACTGTGGGCCATCGGCGTTAAATTCTCCTGGGGCACCCTGCGCCGCCGCTGGAGATCCGTACTGCTCTACTCGGTCCTTCTCACCACCGTCTCCGCCCTGGCAATTGCCGGCGCAGCCATGTGGTGGGTCCCCGGTATGACCATCGCCGTCGCCCTTGCCGTCGGTGCCGCCGTCTCCCCGCCCGACCCCGTCGCCGTGGAAGCAGTCGCTGAGCCCGTCGGCATCCCCCGCCGCCTCATCGGTACTCTGCAGACCGAAGGTAGCTTCAACGACGCTATCGCAATCGTTCTCTTCCACGCCGCAATCCACTCCATGACCAGCGGCCACCACATCGAGCCGCTCTCGGTCGCCAAGGACTTCGTGCTCGGCTCGATCCTCGCGGTCATTATTGGTTATATCTTCGGCTGGCTTGGCGGCTACGTTCGCCAGCGTGCCCACGACGTGGTCACCAGCAACGCCGTGACCCTCATGATCCCCTTCGGCGCCTACCTCGCTGCTGAAAGCGTGCACGCCTCCGGCGTTATTGCCGTGGTCATCGGCGCTATCCAGTTCACCAGCACCAAATACATGGCGGCACTCGAAGCGGAAGAACGCCTCTCCTCCACCTCCTTCTGGCAGATTATTGAGCTGCTCATGACCGGTGTCGCTTTCGGCCTCATCGGCCTGCAGGCAAGTAGTATCATCGCCACCGCCGACCCCTCCCGTATCGCAAGCCTCTTCGCTGACGGTGCCCTGGTCGCACTGGTCGCCATCCTGGTGCGCCTCATCTGGTTCACCATCGTCTGGCTGGCAGGACGCAAGAACCCCATCCACGAGGGTGCACCCGAAAGCTTTGCTGAAGTTATCGTTATGACCTGGTCCGGCATGCGAGGCCTCGTGACCCTGATTCTTGCCCTGTCCATCCCCGTGGTCAACGGCACCGAACAGGTACGCCAGGACGCCATCGTCATGATGCTCTCCGTACTCTTCTTCACCCTCGTGCTGCCCGGCCTGACCCTGCCCCTGCTCGTGAAGGTCCTTGGCGTGCAGGCTAACCATGAAGAAGAAACCGCCGTACCCGAGCTGCTCAAGATTGCGCAGGTCGCAGCCCTCGAGGCGCTGCAGGCTGAAGCGAAGGCAACCACCGACCCGGAAACCTACGCTCGCGTGAAGGAAATGTGCTCCGCCATTACCCGCCGAGACGAAATCAGCGAGGCACTGCCCGAAGAATACAAGCAGCACATGGAGAAGCTTAAGGACAAGAGGAACGACTTCGTGCGCCTGCGCGATGCCGCCCTCGTCGCCGCGCAGAACGAGGTTATTTCTGCTCAGGACCGCTACGACTCCCACGACGTGACCCGCGTGGTGCGTAAGCTGGACATCCTGGCGCAGGCAGAAAGCATCCGCTCCTCCGGCATGTTCATTCTTCCTGCCATGACCGCCGGCGCGGTCGCCATGGAACGCTACAACCTCTGGAAGAAGCACCAGGGCACCCTGAGCACCCGCGCAATCCCCGTGGTGGAAAACGCGCCCGCCTCGCCCCTGGTCACCAACGAGGTAACCCCCAAGTCCTAGCCGGTACGCCCGTGCGCGAACACTACGTTTCTGCCCCTGCCTACGCCACCGAGATAAGCCATCTGGTCTTTAGCTCACAGGCGATAGACAGGGGCAGAAGCAGATTAAGCCTCAACTATCACCTAAAATGAGACAGGAAACGTAGTGAACGTACGTTAGCTCTCTCAAACTCACGAACACATTGAAAGTAGACATGGACTTCAAGACTCTCTCGCCTGCGTACCTGACCTCCCTCGGCGTAATTTTTTGCGGCGCGCTCTTGATTGGAACCTCCAACCCCTGGCTCCTGTGGCTCGGCTGGATCCTTCTCATCCTTGCGTTGGGCCTGAACGTCCTCGCCTTTGTGCTGTCCGTGGGTAAGGCGAAGGGTGACCCGACCCCCGCACTGGTGACCAACCTGGACGGTTTCGAATCCTCCGTGGAGAACCGTATCCGCGAGCGCGCAGAGCACCGCCGCGAAGAACGAGAAGCCGCTGAGCATAAGGCAGTTGAGCACGATGCTGCGGCGCAGGCTAACCATGAAGTAGCTCCCGCTGAAGCCGTTGAGGCGACCGAGCCTGCTGAAACTGCAGAGGTCCGCGAGGAAGAGCCCACCGAGTCTCAGCCGATTGTTGATCGTGCCCCCGGCCGTATGAGCGTTCTGCCCTCGCGTCCCCGTTCGGGTCGTACCCCCAAGCCCCGCTCCAACGCACGCTAGGTAGGTCGGTAGTGAATACGAAGTTTTTGCTTTCCCCGGCGTACCTGGTTTCTGTTGCCCTGATGCTTTCCGGCGCGGTGCTTTCCGGTGGTCGGTTCATGCTGATCGGCTGGATTCTGTGCATTGTGGGTGTCTGCCTGAACGCCATGACCCTGGTGGTGCTGACGAATCGCGAGCAGCTGTACACCATGGAGGCGAAGGCTGCCCGAGGCACCCGCCGCGGCTTTGATGACCGCCCCGCTGTGGTGCAGCGATTGGACGAGGCTCCGGCTACTGACAGCGCAGACGAAGGATCTGCGGAGTCCGTCGAGGAAGCCGCAGAAGAGCCCGTTGAAGCACCCGCGCAGAAGACCAACTAGGGTGTAACCCCCTAAGACGTAAAAGACCCCCGCAGAGGGTATCTGACGTGAATAAAAGACCGTAACCGCCCCCGTACAGGGGAGTGGTTACGGTCTTTTGGGTGCCTGAACACTCACCTCGACTAACGCTCGTCGAATACTTTTGTTTTTGGAGGAGGGGTGAGCGAGCGCAGTGGGGTCTTTAGCGCTGAGTACCCAGCTTCTGTGCCGCGAAATCCGCGTACTCTTGCACGTGCGCGCGAGCCTGCTTGGTCAGCGCCTTATTCTCATCCAGGATGCGCGTCGACTGCGCCGCCATCAGCTCCAGGTACTGGCGGTCGCGGGTCTTCTTCCATGCGGTGCGTGCCGCCTCCAGCTCGGCGAAATCGTTGAGAGCCTGACGCTGCATCGTGTACCGCACCCACATGAGCACCAGAATCAGCACCAGCGGAATGAGGCACGCCCAGCTCTGCCACAGCCCGTACAGTGCCGCCGCAATGGCGCCCAAAACAATCAGCACCGGGGAAATCGAGACGATGGGGGAGTCCGGGCGGTTCTTCTGGTTCTTCACGAGTGATTCACGCGCCATAGCGCGGAAGGTGTCAGAGAAGCTGGACGGGTCGTAAGACTGGGCAGGCTCCGGTTGCTGGCTCTTCTGGGACTGGCTCTTGGGAAACTGATCCTTGCCGGGCTGGTTCTTACGGGGCTGAGAAGCGGAAGGGCACATAGAAACCTCACGGGGGTACACGGGGAGTAACGGGAAAGCGGTGTTTCACGTGAAACGGGGGAGCGGATGTGACGGGGAGGGGGAGCTGCGCAAGAGAAAGCGGCTAGACGGGTTCAGCGCTCGCCTAGCCACCGCCTTCGAATCAGCTACAGGGAAGCCTCAATGAACTCGTACGCCTTATCCACACAATCGGTGGTGACGGCCTTGACCTCATCGGGGGAGTAGCTGAAAGACGCCGAACGGTCGGCGTAGCGGTGCATGTCGATATCGTTCCACGAGTCGCCAATCGTGTGCACCTCATAGGAGGTGCCCGGATGCTCCGACTGCAGGTACTCCACCAGATGCTGCAGACCGGTGCCCTTTGTGCAGGCGGGCGGCACAATATCCAGGAAATCCTGGTTCTTGTGGCAGTCCACCGAATCACCAAAACGCTCCAGAATCCAGGTGTACGCCGCCTCGCGAACCTGAGCATCCGGAATCCACAGGGGCACACCCACGTACTCGTGGTTCTGCAGGTCGTCAGCCGGCAGGGGAGTGAACTCCGGCAGGATATTCGTCGAGGAGCCCACCCGGTCGCAGAGGCTGTAATCGTTATCCAGAGTCGTCGCGAACAGAGCCACGCCGTCCACGGTGCTGAAATGCTCGTAGCACGCTTGCACAACACTCACCGGAAGAGGCTGATGGTAAATCACCCGGTACTGCCGGTCAGTAATCACCGCACCCGTGTACAGCACGTGGTAATCAAAACGGATGGCGGTCGGGTTCAACGCCAGTTGCGTGGCAAAAATGCTCTTGCCCGTGCACGAGACCGCCAGGTTACCCTCCGCCTGCCAGCGGGCAATCGCCTGCTCAGTGGCAGGCTCCACGGCACGGTTAAACAGGATCGTGCCGTCAAGATCGAAAGCCATCAATTTGGTCATAGAAACTCCTTCGCGGGAGGGCTGCATTGCCGCGAATTGTGCGCCGCAACCCATAAAAAACGGGGGTGCCGCCGGTACTTTTAAGTGTACCGACCGCACCCCCACCACTTGAGATATAGCCCCTGAATCTCACGCCTTCACTGAAGGGTGAAAGGGCTCATTCCTCATATTTTTAGAGAGCCAGGAATCCCAGGTAGGAACCGAGGATGCCCACGCCAAAGAGGGCGAAAATCAACCAGATGGCGTTAATCTTCTTCTTCAGAAGCCACATGCACAGGAAGCACAGACCCAGCGAGGCCAGGCCCGGCAGCAGATCGTTCAGCACGGACTGGACGGTCACATTTACCGTCTCGCCCGCCTGGTTTGTGTAGCTAGTCAGTGGCAACGGAATGTTCACGCTCGTCCAGCGGTACACCAGAGCACCCATCACGAACAGGCCCATCACGGAGGCGCCCTGAGTAATCTTCTGCAGGGTGTTGCCGCCCGCCTCGGTCACAATCTGGGTGCCCTTCTCGTAGCCGTACTTGAAGCCGTACCAGCGGGTTGCCCAACGAATTGCGGTCATGCCGAAGAAGAACAGCAGCGGGCCCAGAATATTGCCGGTCACCGCCAGGGATGCGCCCAGAGCCGCCAGCACGATACGTGCGGTACCCCAGAAAATCGGGTCGCCCACGCCGGCCAGTGGGCCCATCAGGCCCACCTTAACGTTGGTGATGGCGGCTTCGTCAATGTCCTTACCGGCTGCCTTCTCACGCTCCATCGCAGCGGTCACGCCCATAATCGAGGATGCAACCCACGGCTGGGTGTTGAAGAACTCCAGGTGGCGGGTCAGCGCCTCCGCCTGGTCTTCTTTCTTGGTGTAGAAGCGCTTAATGGCCGGAATCATGGAAACCGCGAAACCGATGGACTGCATGCGTTCGAAGTTGAACGAACCGAGCAGGAAGGTGGAGCGGATGTAGGTGTCGACCTTATCGCGCTGGGTGAGCTCGGGAACTTCAACGAGCTCGACGTTCTTGTTTTCAGTCATGGTGATGCTCCTTATTCGAGCTCGTTGTCGAGGTCATTGGCGGCGGCCGGTGCTACGGCGGGTGCCTCACTCTTATGGAAGAGCGGGTTCAGCTGCGTGTACAGCAGGCCCAGGCAGGCGCCGACCAGGCCGATAGCAACCAGGTTGAACTGTGCCGGGGTGGACAGTGCCACGAGGACGTCCTTTGAGCTTCCGCCGGGTAGCGGCACAATCGACTGGGTTGCCGGGATAGCGGCGGCGGCGATGAAGCCGAGGAAGAAGAAGGGCATGAGGGCCTTCGAACGCATCATGTTGATGACCATTGCGAAACCGACCACGGTAATCATGCCACCGGCAATACGCAGACCGATGGTCACCTGTTCCGGAATCATGCCCAGCAGGCGGGTCAGCTCGTCGGAGCTAATCAGCGCCACAATAGCGGTCGGGATAGCCACGCGCAGACCCTGCAGAGCCATACCGCTAATGTGCATCAACTCAATACCGCGGAAGTTAGCCGTCTTTGCGAAATTATCCGCCTGATGCTGGAAGAACACCGTAATGGTACGAACGAAAATGGTCAGAACCTGACCTGCTGCCGCCAGCGGCACAGCAATAGCAATACCGGTGGTGATGTCCTGGTGACCCTGAATCACAACAACAGCGGAGATGGTGGACGCCAGAGCTGAGTCGGGAGCCATCGCCGCACCGACGTTCATCCAGCCCAGGGCGATGAGCTCCAGTGCGCCACCGAGCATAATGCCGGTAGTCGGGTCACCCAGCGCAAAACCCATCAGGGTGCAAGCGACCAGGGGGCGGTGGAACTGACGCTCGTCCACCACGGATGCGACGCCCGCAATGAACGCCACGAGAACAACGAGAATAAACGTCAGGGCGCTCATGCGTCCAGGCCTTTCTGCTTGAGGATCTTTTCCAAATCAACCGGGGAGTGGTTGGGCAGCTGCTGCACCGTCAGCTTCACACCGCGCTTAATGAGTTCGCGGTAGGCTTCCAGGTGCTCCTCGGAGGCGTACACTGCGTCCGAGAGCTGAACCATGCCGGTCTTGAAGGTGACGCCACCAACGTTCACTTCGTTGATCTTGACACCTTCGTCGAGCAGTCGCACCACGTCAACGGGGGATTCTACGACGAACATGGTCTTCATGCCGGTGTACTTGGGGTTGTTGTACACGCGACCAGCCTTAGCGATGTCCAGGACGTTGGTCTTCACACTGGTCGGCGCGACCTGCAGTAGCAGGGACTTGCGCAGCTGATCGTGTGCCGCATTATCGGATGCCGCGATGAAGGTCTGCGGTGCGATATGCGGAACCCAGGTTCCTGCCACCTGACCGTGAATCAGGCGGGAGTCGATGCGGGTGAAGATAGCGTCCATGGTGCCGCCGGGAACCTGCTGAGCAGCCGGAACCTCGACCGCCTTGGTCTCTGCGGGCTTCGCCTCGGCGGGCTTGGCGGCTGCGGGCTGGTTCGCCTCCTGGAAGGAGCGAATACCCTTAGTGCCAGCCTTGTGCGCCTTAGCGACCAGGGACTTGAGGGTTGCGTTCTTACGGCCTGCGCCGGAGATGACCTCAATAAGCATCGGTACGTTGACACCGGAGACGACGTCGACGCCCTCGCGGGTGGCTGCGAACTGCGCACCGGCGTTGTAGGGGCTACCGCCGAAGAGGTCGACCAGCAGCAGGGTTTCTTCTGCTTCAGACGCCTCAACGATGCGGGTGTACTCTTCGACGAGATCTTCGGGGCCCTGACCCGGCAGGAACGTGACCGGGTGGACGTTCTCGAAGTTACCGAGGATCATGCCGGCGGTCTTCAGCAGAGCCGGAGCCGACTCGCCGTGTGCCGCCACAATGATAGTGACCATAGTGGTCCTCTCGTTTTCGTGACATGGTGTGTAGCGGCCCCGTGAGGGGCCTCATAATTCTCAGATAGTAACACGTTGTTTTTGTGTTTTGTGGGTTTTTTCTAAGCATGCACACTTTAGGTTCTTGTGACATTTTTTCAAGTGTTGGAATATGGGTTTTTGATGTCAAAACACGTATTTATTGCCAGGGTGTAAAAAATTTAAACAGAACACCGAAAAATGCTTGTCCATTCAAAGGGTGGGGCGTTATTCTCGCGAAAATTCGGGAGTATTGGCGTCTTACTGGTGGACTGACGAGGTGCTTGACGTTGGAATATGCGGATCGCACGAGTGCGAGAAAAAGATTTACAAAGAAAATACCGAACAAAAAATGAGTGTGCGAATCAAAAGATGTGGGATTAATAAAAAACCCACATTTTCCTGCGGTCTGTCCACAGAATGGTATTTCTGGAATACGCCGCTATAAACCGTCATTTCAAAATTTAAATCGACGCGCTAACGCGCGAAGGAAAACCCGGGAAAACGACAATTTAGTGACAGGTTGTATATATAAATAGCAACCCACCTTTAACGGCCACGTTCCGCCCGGCGCGCCCCCAAACCTGGATACAGAAAAGCGGCGGATACAGAAAAGCAGCCGGAGTACCCTCCAACCGCTTTCGCCCCTGCATTTTTTGGAAGCACCAACGCTAGGCGTTAATGCCCCACATATCCCGCGCCAGACGCGCAATATGAATCGTCAAATACGTCAACTCATCACGAGTCAGGCTCTGCTTCAGCTGCATCTGCAGCACCAGCAAAACCTTCTGTGCACACGCGTAGGCGCGCGGTGCATCCTCACGAAGAGCTGCCAACAAACTCGGCTGCGACACCTCATCAATATCCTCCGCGCGATTTGCGGAGGCGCGGCTCGCCCGCACAAACAGGTACCGCAGGTGCGTCACAAAACGTGCCGCACTCATCGAATCCGGGTCGATCTTCCGCTCGTAGCTTGCCTCAATAATTTCAAAAACCTGCGCGAAAACCTCGGTCATGCGGAATGCCTGAGACATATCCGCCGTCGCAAATTGCGCGTTGACCAGGTGCAACGCCAGGGGGATAGCCTCGTTCGGGTCCAGTTCAACCTGCAGGCGCTCGCGAACCATTTCCAAAACCGTGCGGCCGTACTCCACCTCGCGCGGGTAGAGGACAGTCACCTCCGGGGCGAGCGGATACTGCACCCGCACCCCGTCACGCGCACGAACCACCGCATAGTGCAGGTGATCAGCCAGCGGAAGAATAAACGAGTTCGACAGCTCCAATGCACCCTCGGCGCGCACCTTCGACTCCAAAAGTGTGGCAATCGACAGAATCTCCGCCGGAATCTCAGACAGAGTCATGCTCAAGCGCTCACCCGACATGCCCTGCTCCGGCACAAACGTCTGCTCCACCGCAGACGGGTCAATCAGCTGACCCTTACGCTTACCAAAAGCAATGCCGCGACCAATCATCACGGACTCCTTGCCGTAATGATCCACCGTGAGGACAACATTATTGTTATAAATACGGCTAATGCGCATGCGTCGTCCTCCTTCACGGGTGTTGGTCGCCGGAACAGAAACGGCAAATTCAAAAGATACGCAAAGGTGATTGAGCGTTACCTAAGCTAGTACAAATTCTACCGAAAGTTTGAAGCTGTCATGAAGGGTTGACGCGCAAATGCGGGGTAAAGCTGTGCCCCAGCTGTGACGCGGGCAAGCATTCCATAAGTTTGCGGCTGAAAACTGGCTCCCGACCCACCGTGAACCCTAAATCGCGATACTCTTAACCACATGAGCAGCAAAGCAACCGAAATCGCAAAGAACCTTCCCGCGCTAGAGCACCCGGACGGTAGTCCCATCCGCGCCCTCGTCGTTGACGATGAGGAGATGCTCAAAGAACTCGTCAGCATGGGTCTGAAAATGATCGGCTGGGATGTGCAGTCCGCAGGTGACGGTCCCTCCGCACTCGCGATTGCCCGCGATTGGCGCCCCGATGTGCTCGTGCTGGATATTATGATGCCCGGCTTCGACGGACTGGAGCTGCTCTCCCGTATCCGTAAGTTCTACCCCGAGGTTCCCTGCCTCTTCCTGACCGCTAAGGACTCGGTGGATAACCGTATTGAGGGCCTTGCCGCAGGTGCGGATGACTACGTGACTAAGCCCTTCTCCATGGAAGAGGTCATGATTCGCCTGCACCGCCTGGTGCAGCGTTCCGGTGTTGCCGCCATTGACGATGCTGAGTTGGTCGTTGGCGACCTGGTGTTGAACCAGGATACCCGTGAGGTCACCCGCGGTGGCGAGCAGATTAACCTCACCGCGACTCAGTTCGACCTGCTGCGCTACCTCATGGAGAACGCGAAGCGCGTGGTCTCCAAGAGTCAGATTCTTGATAATGTCTGGAACTACGATTTCGGTGGTCAGGCAAATATTGTGGAGCTGTACATCTCCTATCTGCGTAAGAAGATTGACGTGGGTCGCGAACCGATGATTCACACCGTGCGCGGTGC
>ERZ1674155.75-NODE-75-length-17552-cov-8.486541_pt1 | contig 17552 bp, 10 predicted proteins | sample MGYA00581305_ERZ1674155 | MGnify/ENA primary metagenome ERZ1674155 (study PRJEB41354, sample SAMEA4873344) | human saliva metagenome | biome: human-associated habitat [ENVO:00009003]; feature: mouth environment [ENVO:08000002]; material: saliva material... | reverse complement strand
CCCTGTGGTTTTTCTAAGTATAAAAGATGTAAAGCAATTAAAGACCTGATAACCTGGGCATCCTACGTCATAAACACCTTAATAAAGGCTGGAAACCGCCTTAAAGCGGTACGATTAAGACACAGAAGTTCGATATTTCGAACGAAGGGGTCGAAATGGGACAGAAACAGCGCAAGGATGCAGAGGTTAAAGGAACACCCCCAATTACAGCGGTGCAATCGGACAATTCCAAAGCACCGGAAAATGCGAGAGGAGAGGTTATGGAACATTCACAAAAGAATGCGGAGCCTCGCACCGGTGCCCTGCGCATGGAGCCGCACGAACGCGAAGAGCAAATTCTGAAAATCGCTGCAGAACATTTCGCTCGCCGCGGCGTGCTCGGTGCCTCCATGAGCGCTATCGCCCGCGATGCAGGCATTACCCGCGCCCTGCTCTACCACTACTTCCCCGGCAAGGACTCCCTGGCGGCAGCTGTCACCCGACGCGAAGCCAACGCAGTCCTTGAGGCTCTCGGCGAGCACCACGAAAATCCCGAGGAAGCACTCCGCAGGGAGTTGCGCACCTATTTCCTCGTCGTAGCCGGTGTCCCCACCCCCGGTGGGGAGGACTTCCCGAACAACCCCACCGACTACCTCGAATGGATGCTTGAACGCACCGGCATGCCGATTAATGACCGCACCCGCGTCATCCTCGGAGGCTGGTTGCAGCTCGTCGACTACTTCGCCATGCACGTCGTGCAACTCAACCCCCGCGATCAGCGCACCGTTCGCTCCCGCGGGCTCGGGCTCGAAGAAGCCATCGACCTGTGCCTGGGTGCCGTGGACACCCTCACTGGCGGCTACTAGCCGCCTCAAGAGGTGACAGGTCTACACAGGACTTCCCGCTCCGATGTTTGGTTATGTGCTCCACGGCAAAGATGACGTGGACATCCGGGCGGTTATTCCTCCGCTACGCCGCTTGCGACGTGGTGGACTCCGGGAACACCACCCGGTTCGTGAGTAGGGAAACATAATGCCCCGTACCCCCTTCCGTGGGGGTGCGGGGCATTATGATGCTCAAGTTGAGATTGAAGAAAATAGTTTTACTCTGAGGCTAAGCTTGAGGCTCGGGCTAAATGGAGCGGCGTAGCGACAGGCCACGAACCGTCGCGTAGAACCCCTGCGCCTGCAGTGCCGCACGCAGAGCCTCCACCGGATGCTCCACAACCTCGCCGCCGGAGGCGCTCAAAGTATGGGTGCCCAAAAGCTCCACATCGTTGACCCTCTCCACCGAAATCTTCTCCGCACCACCGGCGGACACCAGGCGCGCCAGGGCGGGGGCTGCCGCCTCCAGAAGTATCGGGTCGGTTGTGAACGCCAGCAGGGTCTTCGCGCCGCGCTCCACGTACAGCACCGGGGCGCCATCCACCAGTACCACGCAGGCGCCCGCCTTGCGTGCCGGACGGTGCTTCACAGTCCCCTCGTGTGCAAAGGAGGGAATCGCGGGCCAGCTCAGCGCCGCACCGTACGGGTTCGCCGGGTCGGTCGCCGCCAGTAGGGTCACCGTGAATGTGCCGTACACCTGCTCGGTATCGGTACGCTGCGGGGTGTAGGCACTCGCACCAAAACCCTGTGTCGCACCAAAACTCTGTGGACCTGCGGGAATACTGAGGCTATCGGCGGTAGAACGCAGTAGATCCACCGTCGCCGGGGCGGCAAACTGCGCCGCACCCAAACCCTCAATAAAGTAGCCGCGACGCACCAGCGCACGATCCTCAGCCGCCGAATAGATCCGGTACAGCTGCGAGAACCCGCCGGCAGAATCCTCCACCTGCAGGCACCCGCGAGTCAGCACACCGTAGCGGTCCAGCAGCAGGTCGGCGCGTGCGAGCGCCGTAACCGTCGCCTCCACCGGCTCCTGCAGGAGCGTGTCCACGCGCGAGAAGCGGCCGCTGTCCTGCGGGGCAACGGTGGGAGCGGCGGCATGGAGCCCGCCGCGGAGGGAACTGTTGCGCAGGGAACGCAGACCGCGCCCGGCGGCAGGCGCAGAGTAGCCGCTGGAACCATAACTATCAGCACCGTAGCCGCCCGCCAAGCCGTTACCCATGGAGGCGCGCGCCGCCGCAATACGCCCCGCACCACGGCGGCCCACCCGCGTCAGACGCGCAGGAGCCGCCGGAGTCGGATGCGCACTGCGCACGCCCGCAAGCATCGCCCGAACCGGCGCGAAACTATCGTTCGTCACCGCACCAGCCCACACCAGACGCCACAGAGCCGCCGAAATCTCCGCCGTATCCGGGAAAGTCACCACCTGACCGGCGGGTGCAGCCGCACTCATCAGCTGCGCCACCCGCTCACGTAGCGCCGGCACGAACAGGCCGCCGTGAGCCAGCGCCTCATAGATGGCGTGCTCGAGCGTGCCCGGAGCCTGCAGTGCCTCCCAGAGCTCTGGGTTCTCCGCGCGCAACAGCTGCTCCGGGTAGTCCTCACCCAGAGTCAGCGAAGAACTCTCGCTCAAATGCAGGCGAATCCAGCCGTCAGACTTCTGCGCGCTACCGCCGCCGAGCTGCCCGGCGCCGGTGAAGAACACCCTGCCGCTCGCCATAAGCTCGTCCAGCATGTGCGGTTGGTAGCCGGGCACGCGTGCCGGAAGAATCAGCGTCTCCAGCGCGGAAGCCGGTACGCGCACACCCGCCAGCTGGTCGATGGCGGTGAGCAGATCCTCCGTGGCGGAGGCGGAATCCTGATCCGCATGTTCTGCGCCGTGCTCAGCTAACGGGTTGGGTGCCGCTGTGCTGAGGGGTGCCACCCTCTCGCCCATCACCGTGGCGGCGCGGCGGGAGGGCATGAACGCACCGTAGGCGCTCGCCTCCGGCAAGGTCTGTGCAACCCGCACGGATAAAGAACGAACGTTCTGCCAGGAAGGTAGGAAAACGCCATAGACCTGTGCCGATACCGGCTCAATCTCCTCACGCAACGCCGCCAGAGAACGGGCACGAATCGTGCGCAAAACCTGCGCATCCACCCACTCAACACCGGCAGACCCCAAAGCACGCAGCACCTCGGGCAGGAACTCGCCGGAGCTCAGGCGGTGCTGCTGCTGAAGACGCTGCAACACCGGAGTCAGCACGCCCACGCCCACCGGGGTCAGGCGCGAAAAATGCTCCGCCGCCTGCTGCGCCGTGAAGGGAATATGGGTGCGCGCGTAGCGAGAAACCAGATCCTCTAAAGGCTCCGCGACCGGCTCCAACAGGGCAGTAGGAAGCGCCGCGGCGGGCATAATGCCCAGTCCATCGCGCAGACGCGCGGCATCCTCAACCACCGCATAGTACAGCTGCGGCTCGGCGGAACCGTCGGCAGCTCCCATGTCGGCAGCTCCCATGAACGAGAATGCGCGGCGCGAGCGCACCAGCTCTTCCGCCAGCTCACGTGCCTCAGTCGTGCTGGCGTGCGCGCCGTACTCCTCGCCATGCTCCTCACCGTAGTTTTCAGAGTCCTCGGACTCACCGAAATCCTGAGAACCGTGCGCCGCAGCCTGCAGGTTGTCAGCCCGCAAGCGCAGACTCAACTCCCGCGCGCTCAACGGACCCAGCTGACGCAAAAGATCCGCCACGCCCTCCACGCCGCAGGCGCGGTAACGCTCACCCGTGCGCTGCAGACGCTGCTGAGTCTGCACCAGAACCGCCGGATCCAGCAGGTCGCGCAGACCGCTCGACCCCAGCAACTCAGCCAGCAGCGCCGGGTCCAGCGACAGCGCGGCGGCGCGACGTTCGGCGGCGGGCGCATCGCCGTCGTAGAGGTGCTCGGCAACGTACTCAAAGAGCAGGGTGCGCGCAAAAGGCGAAGGGTCGTTCGTCTCAACCTCCAGCATGGACACCGCCCGAGACTGCAACGAACGGTGCACTTGAATCAGCGCCGGAACATCGTACACATCCTGCAGACACTCGCGCGCCGTCTCCAAAAGCACCGGAAAATCGGGGTACTTGCGCGCCACATCCAACAGCTGCGCCGCACGCTGACGCTGCTGCCACAGTGGGGTGCGCTTACCCGGATCACGGCGCGGCAACAGCAGGGCACGCGCCGCATTCTCACGGAACCGAGACGCAAAAAGCGCCGAATCGCCCACGCGTTCGGTGACAATCGCCTCCAGCTCGTCCGGGTCGAAGAGGAATAGGTCAGCGCCGGGCGGCACATCCTCCATGGCGGGCAGACGCAGAATCAAGCCGTCATCACTCGCCATGACGGAGGCGTCCACCCCGTACCGCTCCTCAATGCGGGCGCGCACCGCCAGCGCCCAGGGCGCGTGCACCCCGTAGCCGAGCGGCGAGTGCAGGACCACGCGCCAATCGCCCAGTTCATCGCGGTGCCGCTCCACAATTATGCGGGTGTCGGAGGGGACCGCCCCGGTGGATTCGCGCTGCTCACGCAGGTAGGCGAGCAGGTTATCGACCGCCCAGGTGTCCAATCCGAGCTGTTCGAGCTGCTGGCGGGCGGCGGCGCTATCGGTGGCGTCCAGGCTGGAGAGGGCGCGCGTGAACGCACCCGTCTGCACGCCCAGGGCGTAGGGGCGGCCCATGCGGTCGCCGTGCCAGAAAGGCAGGCGCGCGGGCTGACCGGGTGCGGGGGAGACCCGCACCGCGTCGTGCGTAATTTCTTCAATGCGCCAACTGCTCGCGCCGAGGGTGATGACCTCGCCGGCACGGGATTCGTACACCATTTCCTCGTCGAGCTCACCCACACGCTTGGGGCCGCGCTCCTCATCGCCGCTGACCAGGTAGACGGGGAAGAGCCCGCGGTCGGGAATCGTGCCGCCGCTGGTGACGGCGAGGCGCTGCGCACCCGGGCGGCCCTCAATACTGCCGGAGGGCGCCTGTTCGGTGGGGGTGCGATCCCAGATGATGCGCGGGCGCAATTCAGCGAATTCGTCGGAGGGATAGCGTCCGGCGAGCATTTCGAGTACGGAGTCGAAGAGGGCGCGCGGCAGTTCGGCGTAGGGTGCGCTGCGGCGTAGCGCCTCGTACCAGGAGTCCACGCTGATGGGGCCTAACGCGCAGGCGGCGACGGTCTGCTGTGCGAGTACGTCCAGGGGGTTAGTGGGGATGGCAAGCGGCTCGAGGGTTCCGCTGCGCATGCCGGCGAGGGTGACGGTTGCGCCGAGCAGGTCGCCGCGGTGCTTGGGGTAGAAGAATCCGCGCGAAATTTCGCCCACGCGGTGTCCGGCGCGACCCACGCGCTGCAGTGCGGAGGCAACCGAGGGAGGCGCCGCCACCTGAATTACGAGGTCCACGTGGCCCATGTCGATGCCCAGCTCCAGGGAGCTGGTGGCGACCACGCAGCGCAGGGTTCCGCCCTTGAGCGCCTCCTCGATGAGGGTGCGCTGTTCCTTGGACACGGAGCCGTGGTGCGCGCGGGCGAGCGGCGGCACCTCGGCGATGTCGCAGATGCCTGCCGCATAGTCTTCGGGGTTGATTCCCTGCTTTGCGAGCACGCGGCGTAGATGAATATCGTTGAGTGCCGCGGTGAGCTTTTCTGCTAGTCCACGCGAGTTAACGAAAACAATCGTAGAACGGTTGTTCTCAATATGGTCGACGATGCGCTCCTGTACGCGCGGCCAGATGGAGGTCTCCGGGCGCTCGCTATCGGGGGTGTCTCGCAGCGCCTTTTCGTGCAGTGCCCCTTCGTGCAGCGCTCCCTCACGCAATGCCTCTTCCGGGATGGTGAGCGTATTTTTGGGTGCGGTGTTACCGTCAGCCTGAGTCGGGTACGCTTGGTCGGCTTCCTGCTCGGCTTCCTGTCCGGGGAACACGCCAATGGCATCTTCCAGCGTGTAGGGTGCGCTCGCCGGGATGTCTACGGCACTAGAGATAGGCTGTGCCGCACTTACCGGCGAGCTCGTAGAAGCTGAGCCTCCGCCTCCCTGTATCTCTGAGGGCGCGTAGAGCCCCTGCCCGTAGTCGTTGGAGCCTCCGAGTGCCGCCATGTCGGGTACGGGCACGCTCAGGCGCAGGTCCCATTCTTTGGCGACCGGACGGCTCATAATGGTCACCGGCTGAATGCCGCCGAGGAAGCGGGCGACCGCCTCCGGATTTTCGACGGTTGCGGAGAGCCCAATGCGCTGTGCGGGCTTTTCGAGGAGCGCGTCGAGTCGTTCGAGGGAGACCGCCAGGTGTGCGCCGCGTTTGGTGGCGGCGAGGTTGTGAATCTCGTCCACGATCACCGTGGTGACGCCCACAAGGGTGTTGCGGGCGGCGCTGGTGAGCATGAGGTAGAGGGATTCGGGGGTGGTGATGAGAATGTCGGGCGGGTTGCTGATGAGTTGGCGGCGTTCGCGTGCGGGGGTGTCGCCGCTGCGCACGCCCACGCTGATGTTCGGTTCGCCCGTGTTGTTTCCGCTTAGGCGTGTGATTCCAGTCAGCGGTGCGCGTAGGTTGCGTTCGACGTCGGCGCCGAGTGCTTTGAGAGGTGAGATGTAGAGGATGCGCGTGCCACCTGCGGTGTCGGCTTCGTATTCGCGGTGCAGGGCGTCGAGTGCCCAGAGGAAGGCGGCGAGGGTTTTGCCGGAGCCGGTGGGGGCGATGATGAGGGTGTTGTTGCCGTTGCGGATGCTCTCCCAAGCGCCTTCTTGGGCGGCGGTGGGTGCGCTGAAGGTGGCGCGGAACCAGTCGCGTACGGGGGCGGAGAAGTGGGAGAGTGCGTCGGTCATGTATCTATTATGGCGGGGTTTATGGTGTTCGCCTCTTGAATTGTTGGGGGTTGGGGGAGGAAGATGTGCTTGACAGTGTCTCTACAGAGTATGTAATGTTTTACCCGTAAAGTAATCGACTGAGAAACAACCCAAAGGAGCCTCACCATGACCCGCCTGAACGAAGAACAGCTCATCAGCCTCTTCCACGAGCCGCGCACCGTCTCCTCCTTCACCGAGGAACCCGTCACCGACGAGCAGCTGCGCCGCATCCAGGAACTGACCTTCTATGGTCCCACCGCCTTCAACAACCAGCCCCTGCGCATCACCTGGGTCAAGAGCCCCGAGGCACGCGAGCGCCTCGTCGCACACCTGGTAGACGGCAACAAGGCTAAGACCCAGGCGGCACCGGTGACCGCAATCCTCTCCGCAGACGCGAACTGGGTAGAGCACGCCGACACCTTCAACCCCAACGCTGCCGGCTTCATCAAGGGCTTCTACACCACCGAGGAGCTTGCCACCCCCGCCGCTGAGCTGAGCGCTCACCTGCAGGCAGGCTACTTCATCACCGCAATCCGCGCCCTCGGCCTGGACGCTGGCCCCATGACCGGCGCAGACTTCGCCAGCATCAAGAAGGAATTCTTCGCGGATAACGCAGAGATCCCCTTCCTGATCGTCAACATCGGCCACGGCGAGGCTCCCGCATACCCGCGCGGTGCACGCTTCAGCCACGATGAGGTTGCTCGCTCTCTCTAAGAGCGCGCAGCTACGGCATGGCTCAAGCTAAACCCTAGATTTAGGCTTATAGACAGTTCAAGGGCGGTTCCCTACCACGGGGAACCGCCCTTGAACTATAGGTGCACACAACGTGCCTGAGTATTCACATCTGCAACGCCGCGTTAGCGGGCACCAAACTGACCCACCGACAGCTGCGGAACAGACGAGGAGCATGCGGCCGTATCCAGCGGAACAATCACGCCACCGGAACCGGAGGGAAGACCCACCAGGAAGCCCTGAACCGGTCGGCTACCGCAATCGTCACCGAAGCGTGCCGGGTACACCGAACGCAGTACCGCGGTGGTGCTATCGCCGGGGTTGAGGGTCACGCCCGCAGGGTTCATGTACTCACCGGAGGTGGAAGCCTCACGGCCAACCCAAGTTCCCGAAGGACCCGCATGCACCACACGCGGGTAGCCGCGCAGGGTGCAGGAAGAATTCGAAGAGTTCTGGAAGTACAGGGTGTAGTTTCGGGCGCCGGGGGAGCCTTCTCCCACAGCAACCGAAATGTTCAGGTCATCCAGATTGCACTGGGTCGGGCCCTCAGCAACAGTGTTGCTGGAGGAATTAGAGGACTTCTCCGAGGAACCCGAGGAGTTCGAAGAATTGGAAGAATTCGACGAGCTCGAAGAACCGGAGGAGTTCGATGAGTCAGTCGAAGAGTTAGAACCCGACTGTGAAGACGAGTTTGAGCTCTTCTGGGAATCCTGCTGAGAATCTGCAGAGTCATCTGACTTGTTCTGCTCGGAACCCTCGTGGGAGGACTTAGAAGAATGAGAGTCAGAGTTCTGCTTCGACTCGTGAGTCTCGGTGTGGGAAGAAGACTCGGAGTGCTCAGAGGAAGAGCCGTGGTTCTCCGCATCGGGAGAGTTCACCACGGTAATAGAGCCCGGGGTCACCGAAGAGGTAGCCCCGTCGGAGGCTACTCGAATCGTGCCGGGCTTGACCGAAGCCGAAGCACTCGGCTGCGCCGAGGTGCCTTCAGCTTCCTGACCGGCCTGGGACGCGCCGCATCCGCTGAGCGCGAGCACGCCGCAGAGGAGGGTGGTTGATGCGAGTACCTGAGCCGATTTAAACATGATTACATCGCCGCCTGCATTTGGATTTCTGCTCCGTCCATACCGGGGGCGTACTCGACCTGGCAGCACAGGCGGGAGTACTCGTTGGCGACGTCATCGACCATGTCGAGCAGGTCCTGCTCAGCTTCGGTGCGCTCACCGGAAGCTTCGAAGTGCTCGGGGTCGATGAAGCCGTGGCAGGTAGCGCAGGATGCGTTACCACCGCAGGTTGCGAGGACCGGCACACCGTTAGCCTGGAGGGTTTCCAGGAGGGTGTGGTGGTCTTCCCACTGAATGTCGTAGTTTACGCCTGCTTCGTCAGTGACCTTAATCGTTACGCCCATGCGTTCTCCTTCTTCTGTAGTGATGCGTTTCTATTGTAGAGGTAGGGGCTGTTAATCACCGTACTTTGTGGCGCATCCCCAACCCTACCGTCACGCATATCACGGGAACGCATATTAATTTTTATGCTGAATAGCATGTATGTATTGCCCCCAGTCTACCGCGTATTGCCCTGACAATGCGGGATATAGTCGTATATGAATACTGCCCCCAGATGCAAAGACATGCTGGGGGCAGTATAAAGAACCGGTACGCAGGGGCGCTTTAACGGTGACGAAGACCTACTCGGATTCCTTCTCCGCAGTCTTCTCGGCGTCCTGCTTTTCTGTGCTGTGGTTATCGGAATTCTGGACCCTTCCTCCGGGACCGCGCACAATACCCCGTACGCTATCGCGCGGGTCGGCATAGCGTAGGTCGATACCGAAGGTATTGCGGATCTGGCGTGCCGAATTCAGGTGCCAGCGCTGCGAATCTGAGGGGGTCACGGAGGTGACCGCCTTCTGACCCGGAGCCAGCTTCTCGTGGCGAATATCGTAGTGCTTACCGCCCATGGTGATGGTGAAGCCGTGCTCCTGCAGCAACTGCACGAACGCGTCCACATCGTGCGGGATCTTGCGGCCGCGCTGCCTCTTTGTACCGCTCATCCTCGGCTGCGATTCGAAGGGGTTGCGGCTGGGCGCGGTGCCGCGACTAATACGGATCACCTGCTGGTCAGAGTGCGAGAACTCCACCTGGTAGCCGTTGAGCGAGTACACGGTGCGGCTACTGCCGGGAATCGGGCGGCGGTCCTCGGCCTCATCCAGGATGCGGGCAATGTACTCGCCGGTCAGGCCGAGCGACTTCAGCTGCGCCTGAGCATCGGGGGAGAGCTGGTAGCCTCCCGCCAGAGCCTGCAGCGGGCGTAGCGCGAGAACTTCGGCGGTCAGGGGGTTGAGCACCACCTGGTAGCCTTCCTCTTCATGCGTGTAGAGGGTGACTTCGCGGCCGTAACGGTTCTCCTGCGCGCTTTCTTGAACCACCGTGCTTGCGGGGGATCCGATGATGTCCAACAGCAGCTCGTAGGTGAGCCCGTGGCGCATCATGTAGTCCATCACGCCGGGGAGCACACCGTAGATGCGGCGGCGCGGCGGCACGTCACCGTAGAATTCCTTCTCGATGCGCGCGGCAATACGCTGGTTCTCCAGCGGCACCTCGGTCAGCGGAATGAGGCGCTGGTTGGAGGGGCGAATCTTGGCGCGTGCGGCGGCGGGCTTGGGTGCCTGACGGTATGCGTCCACGAGTGCCTGCTGCTGCTCTACGAATTCCTGGGCAATGAGCGGTAGGAGGGTGAAGTAGAGTTCTGCCGCTTCGGGCTTGAGCGCGCCGTTCTCATCGAGTAGGGAGGCGCCATCCTTGGAGAGCAAATCCCACGGCTTATCGCTTGCAGTGTTCTCTTCGGAGCCCTGCTCATCGCGGTAGCTATAGGCGGCGAGGGAGGCAAGCTCCTGCAGACGAACGTACACCTCGAGAGGAATGGTGATCTGCTTAGCGGACATTATTTTCCTCCTCGGTGGTGTTTTCTGCCCGAGCTGCTTTATCTTCTGCCTGTTTCGCCAGGGTGTTGCTGAGCTCTTCGAGCTGTGCCTTGCGCAGGTTCTCCGCGTGCAGAACATGGAAATCCGGGGTCTTCGCCAGGGCAAGAACGGTCCGCTCATCGGGCGAAACCGCAATTTCCAGACCCTGCGCCGCGTAGATGCGGGTCCAGCCTTCAGCCATGCGCACGCTCTCGGGGCTGCTCAGAGCATTAAGCATCAGGTCGAAGACGAACGGTGGGTTCTTCTTCAGGAAGGTGCGGGCGCGCTCGCTGAATTCGAGTTCCAGGGCGTTGAGCGAGGTGTATTCGCCGTGCGCCAGGGATGCCTGTACCGCTTCGTTGTAGTCGGCGTCGTATTCGTCAATGACGGTAATAATTTCTGCGGAAGCAGTGTTTACGTCCACTCGGTAGTCGTCGTGCGTGAAGCGAATAGTCCAGTCATTGATGCGTTCCGCTTCGCCGTCGCGCAGGATGGTGCGCACGAGCTCTTCGCTAATGTTTTCGCGTTCGAGGCGGGCACGCAGGCTCGGGCGCAGTCGGTAGCTGCGTTCGCGGTCCTCGGTGGTAATGGTGCGAGGTGCGGCGGCTACCGGTTCTACTGCCGACTGAGTAGCGGGTGTGCTCGGGGTAGGCGCGGCAGGCTTCGGCGCACCTGGTTTCGGCGCGGCAGGCTTCGGGGCTGCAGCCGTCGGTGCGGCCTGGCTGAGTACGGGCAACTCTTCAGCTGGTGCCTGCTCGCTAGATACTGCCGTATGGGTAGCTTCTGCGGCTTCGACAGCCTGTTGGCGGGCACGCAGACCCTCCAGGTACTCTTCGATGCGCGGCGGTCGGTAGGTGAGCGTGGACTTGCGGAACATGCCGGGGGAGGGAGCACCGGGAGTAGGTGCTACCGGCTTCGGCGCAGCGGGCTTGGGTACTGCAGGTTTCGGTGCAGCGGGAGCAACCGTGGCCGGCGTCGGAACCGTCTCTTCTGTAGTCGCCTCTGCGGGTGCCTCCACGGGCGCTTCTTCCGGCACGCTGGGAGCCGGAGTAGGAGCCGGGGCGGGTGCCTGTGCCGCGCGGGCAGCAAAGAGCGCGGGGGAGGGCGCGGGCTTCGGGGCTGCAGGCTTCGGGGCCGCAGGCTTGGGCGCAACAGAAGCGTTCACTTCCGTGCCCTCAACTACTGCAGGTTCGGCGGGGCTAGTTTCAACCTCAGCCGTAGGCTCTACAGTATTTTCAGCTGACGGCTCTTGCAGCTCGCCCTGTTCCTTATCAACAGGCTCTTCCTCACCGCGACGTAGGGCGGCAACGAGTTCCTGACGTGAGGTATAAGGAATGATTTCCTCGGGCGAATCGATATATCGCGGGAAATTCTCGTAGAGAATCTTCGCCGCGGCCTCAAAGAGCTTCTCTGCGGTGGTGTTGGCGGCGGGCGCGCAGGGGCAGAGGAGCTCCTGGCGCTGCGCGTCGTAGAGGGACCAGTGGGCGCATCGTTCGGTGGGCGGGAAGTAGTCGAGTGTTCCCAGGTCGGCTATATCGATGAGTGCACCTATCAGGGACTGCGGAATGGATAGCTGTGCCATAGTGCTCCTTTGCGTTGTCTACTCTCCAACCTATGCGTGGAGGGTCCTCTTTCCATCCTAGGCGTTTTTTGGCGGGTGTGCCCCGGAGCACGTCATCTGGGAGCGTAAATCTGTGGATTCACAGGTTGAGGCGCACGTTTAGTGCAGTTTTTTGGTGCGGATGATGCGGCGGCTGGTGGAGCGTCCTTGCTGCACCTCTATATAGGTATCTCTATGCGCTGTGGTTTCTGCACGCTGCGCCGTCTGCCGTGAATGTGGTGCCTTGTGCTGTACCCGGCGCTTTCGGTGGGGCACTTTTTGAGCGCATTTCTGGGGATACAAAAAATCCCCGGTTCCGAAGAACCGGGGATCGTTGGTGCGCCCGAAGGGATTCGAACCCCCAACCTTCTGATCCGTAGTCAGATGCTCTATCCGTTGAGCTACAGGCGCATGTTCCTCGCTTCGGATTTCTTCAACCCGTCGCGGCAACAGGTACTACTATACGGATGTCCTTGGATGTATGCAAGCCGAAAAACTCGAAATTTACCCAAAATCCCCTCCGTGGGGATCGAAAGCACCCCGTTTTACCGCATGATTCCGGGGTTTTTGTGCTCGCAAAATTTTTCCAAAATATTTTTGCTCCGGCCCAAAACCTTCCCTAGAACCGCCCCAAACACCTGCTTCGACCCTGCGGGATCACCCAAAAATCCTCCAAAAATATTTTCGCATCAAAAGAATGTGATGCGCAGAACGTAAGAAATGGCGTCATAGAAAGCTCTGCAGACCATTAATGCGTTATTCTGTAAGCATCACGAGGAAGTGGAGACTGTCCAAGCGTGCATATTTACCATTATTTGCACGCTTGTAGTGTTTAACTGCTTCTTTGTTACCGCAGACCTATCCGGATCAACGTAGTATCCGGGCCACCAATCGAAGGGGAAAACGTCAATGGCTGACACCTCAACTCGTACTCTCTCTGCTGAGCTCGAAAAGGAGCTGCAGAGCGCACCCACTACCCACCAGGGCCTTCTGGACTGGGTTCGCGAAGTTGCGGCCCTGACCCAGCCCGCACACATCTACTGGGTCGATGGCACCCAGGAAGAATACGACCGCCTCGCTCAGGAACTGGTCGACGCTGGCACCTTTGTTCGCCTCAGCGATCACGAATTCCCGAACTCTTACGCAGCTTTCTCCGATCCTGACGACGTGGCACGTGTCGAGGAGCGCACCTTCATCTGCTCCGAGACCGAAGAAGGCGCAGGCCCGACCAACAACTGGCGCGACCCCGTCGAAATGAAGCAGACCCTGACCGGCCTGTTCGAGGGCTCCATGCGCGGCCGTACCATGTACGTCATTCCCTTCGTCATGGGCTCCCTGAAGGCTAAGAACCCCAAGATTGCTGTTGAGCTCAGCGACTCCGCATACGTTGTCTGCTCCATGCGCATCATGGCAACCATCGGTAAGGACGTTCTGGCCAAGCTGAACGAGACCAACGGCTTCTTCGTCAAGGCTCTGCACAGTGTTGGTGCACCCCTGGAGCCCGGTCAGGAAGATGTTCCCTGGCCTTGCAACCCCGAGAAGTACATCGTCCAGTTCCCCGAGACCCGCGAAATCTGGTCCTTCGGCTCCGGTTACGGCGGTAACGCACTGCTCGGTAAGAAGTGCTACGCACTGCGTATCGCATCCGTTATCGGTCGCGACGAGGGCTGGATGGCAGAGCACATGCTCATCCTGAAGGTCACCAACCCCGAGGGCAAGGTTCGCTACATCTCCGCAGCGTTCCCCTCCGCATGTGGCAAGACCAACTTCGCAATGATGGAACCCACCATTGACGGTTGGAAGGCTGAGATGGTCGGCGACGACATCGCATGGATCGAGTTCGACGAGAACCACCAGGCACGCGTGGTCAACCCCGAGGCTGGCCTGTTCGGTGTGGCACCGGGCACCGGTTACTCCACCAACCCGAACGCTATGAAGGCTATCGCCAAGGGCAACACCATCTTCACCAACGTTGCTCTGACCGACGACGGCTCCGTCTGGTGGGAGGGCAAGACCGACGAGGCTCCCGCACACCTGACCGACTGGACCGGTAAGGACTGGACCCCCGAGTCCGGCCGCCCGGCAGCTCACCCGAACTCCCGTTTCTGCACCCCCGCATCCCAGGTCGACATGCTCGCTCCCGAGTACTACGACCCCGAGGGTGTGCCGCTGAGCGCTATCGTTCTGGGCGGTCGCCGTAAGACCACCATCCCGCTGGTTTCCGAGTCCGAGAGCTGGGAGCAGGGCGTCTTCCGCGCAGTTACCCTCTCCTCCGAGACCACCGCAGCTGCTAAGGGCGCTGTCGGCGTGATTCGCCGCGACCCGATGGCAATGCTGCCCTTCATCGGCTACAACGCTGGTGACTACTTCAAGCACTGGCTGGACCTGGGCAAGAAGCACGGCACCGAGAACATGCCGAAGGTCTACTACGTCAACTGGTTCCGCCGCACCCCCGACGGTGGCTTCGCATGGCCCGGCTTCGGCGAGAACTCTCGCGTTGTGAAGTGGATCTTCGACCGCCTGGACGGCAAGGCTGGCGGCCAGGAGACCTTCCTGGGCACCGTTCCCACCAAGGAAGACCTGGACCTGAGCGGTCTGGAAATCTCCGAGGACGAGCTGAAGGCTGCTCTGGCTGTCTCGAAGGAAGAATGGGCTGCTGAACTGCCCGGCATCGACGAGTGGCTCGAGAAGTTCGGCGACAAGCTGCCCGCTGAGGTTCGCGAACAGCGCGACGCTCTGGCGAAGGCTCTGGAGGACTAAGACACTCCAGCTAATACCTAAGGTTTAGCGCCTTGAAGGGGCGGAATCTCTCGATGAGATTCCGCTCCTTCCTTCTGTTTGGGGGAAATTTGAATCCCCGTCAGTTGGGGGAGCGATAAATTTTCTCGCAAAGGTGTGAGTGTAAGGCTATGCAGTCTACTTGTTCTTGAGAAATACTCTAAAGACATTGGGAGGGTGGCGAGAATACGATAGTGGGTAATCCTGATTTCTTGCACTCTCACTGCACCGATACAATGCCAATGTAAGATTTTGAGCGCTCTGTGCCTTGGCTGGTTCGGAGCATTTGTTGCCGTCGATGTAGAAGCGGCGGTATCACGAGAAAGATAGAAGGAGTATCCATGCGTTTGACAGCATTCTCGGATGTCTCGCTCCGCGTTCTGATGCTCCTGTCTGCTCTGGAGCCCGGTCAGAAGCTTTCCACTCAGAAGATCTCTGAGGGAGTGGACACCCCCTACAACCATGTGGCGAAGGCTGTGGCTTTCCTTGTGAACATGGGTTACCTGGATTCGACTCGCGGTCGCGCCGGTGGCGTTATGCTTTCCGATGCTGGTCGTTCTGCGACCGTCGGCACTGTTCTTCGCGCTACTGAGGGCGATATCCCCATGATTGAGTGTGAGGATGAGAACGGCCACTGCCCCCTCGATAAGTTCTGCCGCCTGCGCAATGTGCTGGCGAAGGCTCGTGAGGCGTTTTATGCTTCGGTGGACTCGGTTGTGATTAGCGAGTTGACTGCCGGTGCGCGCCCTGTTGGTCCGGTATTTGTGGAGCTAGGCTTCGCGCCTCCGGAGAATGCGCTGCCTGCGCGCTAGACTGGCAGGCTGAAAGAAATACGTGATACCTGTGGAGCTTTCCGGTGGGAGGCTCCATGGAGTTTTTAAAGCGTTCTTGCGGCTAACGCAGGGCTGTCGGGGTCTTTCCGGTGGCTTTCTACAGAGGCTTTTGAGGAGGTATCGGGACTGTCTTTGCCTCTGTCGGCGGGGGTGCTGGAACCTGTGTGATTCCTGAATTTGTGCAGGAAATGCAGAATGTTGCAAACTTGCTTTTCAAATGCAGAAAATGTGACCATATTCATTTTTGCACCACACTGCATACTTTCCGTAGTAAATATATTTTCGCTCCAGAATTTTTATGCATACTTCGGGGCTAGTCACCCGGCGAACTCAAAAACAGTGCTGAAAATATATAGTGTGACGCTCGGCTCTCTCTTTGAGTCAAGGTGAACCATAAGTCTCGCCTAGACCCCTCAACACCCCTCAGGGAGTGACCTGCACTCAGCGCAAACACCCCGCAAAATGCTACGGTAAGGGTGCTTTATAAACACTCCGTCACCAACTGAGCTGTCCGAGTGAACGCCCCAGCATCACCCACATCAAGGGCGTCACCACAACGACCGAGGTGACCACACAGGAAGAAGGCAAGACATGCTCTCCGAGAAGTCCCGCCCCATTATTGAGGCAACGCTGCCCATCATTGCTGAGCGCATCAACGACATCACCCCCGACTTCTACCGTCGAATGTTCGCCGCTCGCCCCGACCTGATGGACGGCATGTTCTCCCGCTCCTCCCAGCTCGAAGGCACCCAGCCCAAGGCGCTGGCAGGCTCCATCGCCGTGTTCGCTTCCTACATCGTTCAGAACCCGAACTCCTACCCCGACGAGGTCCTCTCCCGCGTTGCTCACAAGCACGCCTCCCTGGGCCTGAAGGAAGAAGAGTACCCCACCGTCTACAAGTACCTCTTCGAGGCAATCGCCGCTAACCTGGGCGACCTGGCTACCCCCGAAATCGTTGAGGCATGGACCGAGGTCTACTGGCTCATGGGCAACGCCCTCATCAAGCTGGAGAAGGGCCTGTACGCTTCCCAGGCAAACGACGTCATGTTCGCACCCTTCAAGCTCGTTGACCGCAAGGAGACCGGCGAGAACGTCGTCGTGCTGACCTTCGAGCCCGCCGATGAGACCCCCATGACCGAGTCTAAGGGCGGCCAGTACATCTCCATCATCGTTCCCGCACGCGACGGCCTGCGCCAGGCACGCCAGTACACCCTGCTACCCAGCGAAAAGAACCAGCGCCGCATCGGTGTGAAGCTCGACCCCAACGGCGAGATGACCTCCATCCTGCACGAGCTGGAAGTCGGCGCAGTCGTCGAGATTTCCAACCCCTACGGTGACCTGACCCTGGAAGGCTTCGGCGACCCCGAGGCACCGCTGTACCTCTTCTCCGCAGGTATCGGCACCACCCCCATGCTCAGCTTCCTCTCCGAGCTGGTTGAGAAGGGCTCCGAGCGCCCCGTAACCGTGGTCCACGCAGACCGCCGCCTGGACACCTGGCCCCTGCGCGAAGAGCTCGCCGAGCTCGTAGGCAAGCTGCCCAACGCACGCCTCGTATCCTTCATCGAGGGCGAGGGTGGCGACTTCACCGGCCGCGTCGACGTCTCCAAGCTGGACGTTCCCGCCAACGCTAACGTCTACCTCTGCGGCCCGCTGCCCTTCATGCAGGGCGTACGCTCCGCACTGGTTGAGGCAGGCGTTCCCGGCAAGAACATCAACTACGAAATCTTCGGCCCCGACCAGTGGATGCTCCACGACCAGGCACGCGAGGCGTAAAAACCCCGTAAACCGGCTCGTCCGCTAGGTTTCTTGCACCCGGCTAGGTTCTTCCTCTGAGATAGAAGAACCTAGCCGGGTTTTTAGAACCCAAAATAAAAATCCCGCCCCGCAGACGAATCTTGAACTGCGCCCCGAAACTTGGACGCTATAAATAGTAACCCCTATACGGCTCCCA
>ERZ1674155.73-NODE-73-length-17698-cov-7.557955_pt1 | contig 17698 bp, 9 predicted proteins | sample MGYA00581305_ERZ1674155 | MGnify/ENA primary metagenome ERZ1674155 (study PRJEB41354, sample SAMEA4873344) | human saliva metagenome | biome: human-associated habitat [ENVO:00009003]; feature: mouth environment [ENVO:08000002]; material: saliva material... | reverse complement strand
CCCAGCGAAGACTCGAAAACCTGCACCCCCGCTGACGGCTCCTTCACCCCGCGCCTGAGCATCGAGAACCCCAAGGCGGTTCAGGGCGGCAAGCTGCACCTGACCGGTGACGGCTGGTGCAACCCTGAAGACAAGAAGGCATCCGTTATCGGTCTGAAGATTGACGACGGCAAGGTATCCCGTAACGACGCCACCGCGGTCAACGACAACCGCACCATCTGGGCTGTCATCACCCCCGATGAGAACGGCCATATCGACGCCTGGATTGACCTGCCCACCCGCGACAACGCAGCCTTCAAGAATGACGAAGACGCCGCCAAGTACGCCTCCGGTGAGCACACCCTGCGCCTGCTGACCGGTAGCCTGCGTGAGGGCGACCGATCCGGAACCTACGGCGGCGCCAACAGCCAGGGCGGCATCAACACCACCTTCACCATCGGTGAGTACGCCCCCGTTGATGCACCCGAGCCGATTAGCGCCTCCGAGCTGACCGACGGTAACGGCGTGCAGGTGAGCCGCGAGGGCTCCACCGTGACCGTGACCGTGCCGAATGCAGAGCCGGGCACCTGGGTGTACGCCGCAACCTACCTCGGCAACTCCCCGCAGACCCTCTACGGCTCCGGCTGGAAGCGCCTGGATGGCAACCGTAGCTTCAGCTACGAAACCAGTGTGAGCATGCCCGCCGCAACCTACCGCGTGGTCGTGCACAACGGCAACCAGGGCGCTGACAATGCGGTGCTCGGTTTTGCTGACATGACCGTGGAACGTGCTGTTACCCCTCGTCAGGACGTTTCCCGCGATGAGCAGGACGCCACCGACCAGCTGGTCGAAGAGCTGAACGAGAACCCCGCAACCGCAACCTCCACGGCACCTGTGCCCATGCGTAACGCGGGCGGCCGCATCAGCACCCGCGCCACCGACGTGGACGCATCCCTCGCCGCGCTCTCGCAGAGCACCGCCCCGGTCGTGAACCGCGTGCAGGCTAAGGCGAAGGTTCAGAACGCGCAGAAGAACCTGGCAACCACCGTGCAGAAGACCGAAGCCAACGCGAAGAAGGCAGTGAAGGCTGCCGCCGGTTCGCAGAACTCGCAGAACACGCAGGGCTCCCAGAACTCCGCCGCAGGCACCAAGGCACAGGGCCCGACCATTGAGGGTACTGAGCTGACCGGTCTGACCAAGTGGCTGGTCAACAACGCCAATAACCTGCTGCTCTCGGCCGCTGGCCTGGTGGTTTTGGCTGCGGCTCTGCTACTGCGCACCTCCAAGAAGTAAGCTCTCTGACCACACATTCACATCGGCACCGGTCCACGCTCCACAGTTTTGACCCTGCACCCTTGAACAGGGGCGTGGATCGGGTGCCTCCAACCATTCGGGTCACGACCCGCTGAACTGCACCGACCTACTGAACTTCACCTACACGAACCCGGTAGCGTTCAGCTTCGACCCCGGTAATTTTGAAAGGACCACCATGCGTGCACCTTTTTCGGGAGCCCCGAAGGCATCCCTGACCTCTAAGGCGCTGACCGCCTGCGCTGCCGCAACCCTGGCGCTGGGCTTGGGTGTTGGCACCGCATCCGCTCTGCCTCCGGGCGGTGCAAAGGCATCGACCCCCGGCACCTCTTCGACCGTTTCCTCTTCTGTGAACGAGCACGGCGTGATTTCCTTTAGCGTGAGCGGCTTCCCCGCGAACACTGTGGTGTCCGTGAAGGTGGACGACGGTAACCTGTGCCCCTCCGATGCTGCACAGGGCGCTTGCGTGGTGCACCAGCAGAAGACCGATGGCAACGGTAACGTCTCCGGTTCCTTCGTTCTGCCGGATGTTGGCGCTGGCACCCACACTCTGCGTTTCCTTGCAACTGGTGAGAAGCGTGATAAGGACGGCAAGTACCTGGGTACTGAGGCGTACAGCAACCGCAGCCCCGAGTTTACCGTGGTGGGTGAGGGCGGTTCGGATAATTCCTCCTCGAACTCTTCGGGTTCTTCCTCGAACCGCGGCTCTTCCAGCTCGAAGAGCAACGGTGGTTCCTCGAATGGCGGCTCGAACTCTAACAACTCAGACTCTGCAGACGAGGCTCAGGGCTCTAACGATTCCAACGAGTCCTCCTCCAATGGTGGCTCGAATGGTTCTGCAGGTGGCGCGGCTGAGGCTGAGACCGTGTACACCGACGCTGACGGCAACACCATCACCAAGGAGGAGTACGACCGCCTGAACGCGGAAGCTGACTCTTCCGGTACCTCCGGCACCTCTGGCTCTTCCGCTGCGCCTGCTGCTTCGGCTTCTGCAAATGCCCAGAAGAAGGCGACCGCTTCGGCGAGCGCATCTTCTTCGGCTGCTACGCGCGGTACCGCGTCGAACCCGAGTGCTTCGGCTTCGGGCGCGGCTAACACCGCATCCACCGTTCAGACCGTGACTTACGGTGCTGCGTTCCCGTGGATTGGCGTGGTGGTTCTGGGCGTAAGCATTGTGGGTGCCGCTGCGCTGCTGCTGACCCGTAAGCGCTAAGACTTAACGTCGGATGCGGGTGGGGGAATACCCGCCCGCTCCGGCGTTTCTCTCATTATCTACCGGTGTGCCGGGTGCCCCTTCTTGTGGGTGTGCCGGGCGCGCCTCCCCGTTTTCTTGTATCGAGCATAAGGAGCATAGTGGCCCGCACGAGCTCATTGTCCCGAGATGTTCAGCAGGAGAGTACGTCCCGTCAGGGTTCTGTGATTCAGGGGCAGAAGTTGGGTAAGCGCCTGGCTTTTCTGTTCTTGTTTGCGGTGCTTTTGGTGGGGGCTGTGGCTGCTTCTTTGCTGTTCGGGTCGAATAATCTTCCGCCGGATCAGGTTCTGGCTGTTTTCAATGGCACTGCTTCTGAGCAGGCGCAGACGATTGTGATGGAGCAGCGCATTCCGCGTACCCTGGTGGGTCTTGCGGCGGGTGCCGCGTTGGCGGTTGCTGGTTCTCTGATGCAGTCGTTGACTCGTAACCCGCTGGCTGAGCCTGGCCTGATGGGTGTGAACGCCGGTGCTGCGGTGGCTGTGATTGGCTCCGTGGTGGTTTTTGGCGTGATGGGTATTTGGCAGTACATGGTTGCTGCGACGATTGGTGGCGCGTTGGCTGCGGTGCTGGTGTACACGCTGGGTCGTGGCCGTGACGGGTCGATTGTGAAGCTCGCTCTGGCGGGTGTGGCGATTTCTGCGGCGCTGTCGGCGATTGCGCAGGGCCTGATTTTGGCTGATCAGGATGCGTATAACGAGTTCCGTGTGTGGGTTGCCGGTTCGCTGGAGGGCCGCGGTATGGATATCGCTTCGACGGTGGGTCCGGTGATTGTGCTGGGTATGCTGGTGGCGTTCTTTGTGGCTCCTGCGATTAATGCTCTGAGTATGGGCGAGGAGGCGGCGACCAGCCTTGGCGTGAGTGTGCGTACGACCCAGAATCTGACGTTGCTGGCGGTGACGGTGCTTGCCGGTGCGGCGACTGCTGCGGTGGGTCCGATTGGTTTTGTGGGTTTGGCGGTGCCGTTTGTGGTGCGTGCCCTACTCGGTAATGATGTGCGCTGGGTGAATTATGGTTCGGCGCTGTTGGGTCCGGTGTGGCTGCTGTGCGCTGACGTGTTGGCGCGTGTGCTGGTGGCTCCGCAGGAGACTCAGGTGGGTATTGTGGCGACTCTTGCCGGTGCCCCGGTGTTCTTGTTCTTGATGACTCGTCGTAAGGTGGAGGCTCTCTAATGTCGAATTCTTCCGCTCTTTCGACGGCGACTGCCACCAGCTCCGCTAATCGTGCTGCGCGTCGTCGCGGCCGCGATTTGGGTGGCCGCCCGGTGTTGACTGTGCGCGGTCCGCTGAGTGCTCAGGTGCCGTGGCGTGTGCTGATTTTGAATGTGGCGTTGGTGGTGCTGATTGCGGCGCTGGCGTTTTGGGGCATGTTGCAGGGTGATTATAAGATCGCCCCGGAGAAGCTGATCCCGGCGCTGCTGGGTGAGGGCAAGCAGATTACGGTGACTTTCGCTCAGCAGCGTGCGGCGCGTATTGTGGCGGCGCTTCTGGTGGGTGCGGCGCTTGGTCTCTCGGGTGCGATTTTCCAGGTGATTTCGGGTAATGCCCTGGGTTCGCCGGATATTATCGGCTTCACGAATGGTGCTGCGACCGGTGCGCTGTTGCAGATTATTGTCTTCAATTCCGGCCCCGTTGAGGTTGCTCTGGGTGCTGTGGTTGGTGGCTTGGCGACTTCGGTGCTGGTGTGGCTGTTGACGCGCCGCACGGGCCTGCATGGCTTCCGCTTGGTGCTGGTCGGTATTGGTGTGGGGTCGACCCTGGCGGCGTTCAATGCGCTGCTGGTGGTGCGTGCTTCGCTGACTCAGGCGCAGACCGCGGCGTCCTGGCTTGCCGGTTCGCTCAATGACATCACGTGGGAGCGCACCTACGCGCTGATGGGTCTGCTGCTCGTGGTGACTCCGCTGTTGCTGATGCTGGTCCGCCCGCTGGGCGCGATTCGTTTTGGTGACCAGGTGGCATCCGGTTTGGGTGTGAGCGTGAACGCGTACCGTGTGGCGGCTCTGTTTATCGGTGTGCTTCTGGTTTCGCTGGCGACCGCGACGACCGGCCCGATTGCCTTTGTCGCCCTGGCGGCACCGCACATCGCGAAGACCCTGTCTCGCAGTGGCGGGGTGGGCTTCACCTCCGCGGCACTTATGGGTGCGCTCATGGTGCTCGGCTCTGACCTGATTGGCCGATTCGCTGTTCCCGGACGCATCATTCAGGTGGGTGTGGTGACCGGCGCGATTGGCGGCCTGTACCTGATTTACCTGATTTACCTCGAAAGGAAGAAGAGCTAGTGAACGCTAGTGTGACGACCCGCCTTGAAGGCGAGAACATGGTGGTTGCCTACGGTGAGCATACGGTGCTCAACGGGGTAGATTTTCAGGTGCCGGAGGGGGAGCTGACCGTTATCCTGGGCCCGAACGCCTGCGGTAAGTCGACCACCTTGAAGGCTCTTGCCCGCGTGAACCCGCTCAAGGAGGGTGAGGTTCGCCTGGACGGCACCCCGCTGCCGCAGATGAAGTCCCGCGCCATCGCCAAGATCCTGGCGATGCTGCCGCAGACCCCGGAGGCGCCTAGCGGCGTGACCGTGGCGGATGTGGTGGCGCGCGGCCGCTACCCGCACCAGTCGCTGCTGCGTTCCTGGTCTGATGAGGACGAGCGCGCCTGCGTGGAGGCGATGCAGGCGGCGAACGTGCTGGAGCTTGCTGAGCGTCCCATTGAGGCGCTTTCGGGCGGTCAGCGTCAGCGTGTGTGGATTGCCATGACCCTGGCACAGCAGACCCCGCTGATTCTGCTCGATGAGCCGACCACCTACCTGGACATCACGCACCAGATTGAGGTGCTGAACCTGACGAAGAAATTGCATTCCGAAGGGCGAACGGTAGCCGTGGTGTTGCATGACCTGAACCTCGCTTTCAGGTATGCTACTCATGTTGTGTTAATGAAGCAGGGCCGGATTATCGCTCAGGGCGATCCGCGTGCGATAATTACACCGGAACTTATCCAGGAAGTTTTTGACCTGCAATCAGTCATTATTCCTGATCCATGCACTGGCACCCCTTTGGTTATTCCGAAGGAGAACCAAACAATTCATATTGCCGCTGACGCTATTTCGGCGGCCCGCGAAAGCGAATAGTTTTCGCCCCTAAGCCGCGTGGGAGTTAGCACCAACCGTCTCAGTACGGGGGGAAAAGCTCGGCATTGCGCCAAGCAGCGAACGCTAGGATCTGAGGGACCCAGGATCCCCTGCGCGTAGGGCGCCTACCCGGTGCTCGCCCGTCTTTGACGCATGAACGGCTCCGAGCACTGGGTAGGTTCCATTTTGGGAACCCGCAGATGAGGCACCGAGACTGCCGCATGAAACCTTCACTGTTTGAAGGTTTGATGCACGGTCTCGGTGCCTCATCTCTTTTAACTTCTGGGCTGGGCTGGTCTTAGGTGGGGCTGGGCTGGGTTGGTCTTAGGTGGGGTTGTGGCGGCTTGCGCTTGGGTTTTAGGAGCCCGCGCTCGCTGTCATGAATGTCATGTTGTGGTTCTTTCGCTTTTCCCTTTGGCTGGAGTTTGGGTAAGGGATACCATAGAGTGAGGTAGTAGAGGCTAACTAACGATAATGCGCCTCCTCACCGATTTTCACCGATTGAGTGTTTCCACAGACCAAGGAGGAACCGTTGGGCGAGCACGAACCCACCGCGACCGTTCCCGCGCAGAGTATTTCTGTGCAGCGCATTTCTGTACAGGGCACTTCTGAACAGGCTACTTCTGGGCAGACTGTTGCAGCGCAGCCGCGTACCGTTGCGCCGGCTGTGCGCCCGGCCCCTCCCAAGATCCCGCGCCCCGTACCGGCACCGCGCGTGGACAGCCCCCTCATCAGCGCCATTATCGCCGAGGCGGTCAGCCCCGAAGAGCTGAACGCCCGCATCGTTGAGGTCGTCTCCGAAGGCACCCCCATTATCGAGCCGGTGCACCGCGAAGACGGTAGTATCAGCGAGAACGAACGCATCGTCACCTTCCTGTACCACAACGAGCAGGCGGAGCAGGTGCTCATGTTCATCAACCGCCTGACCGATGAGAAGAACCTCGACCGTTCCCTTATGGCCCGCATCGAGGGCACTGGCTGGTGGCAGCTGAGCATACAGATGGAAACCACCTGGCGTGCCTCCTACAACTTCTTGCCGGCGCTGCCCGGCGAGCGCCCCGCCTGGTTGGGCGATGACGACCAGGTGCGCCTGCGCGCCGCCCTGGATTCTGGCGAGGGTGACCCGCTGAACCCCGAGACCGTGTGCAACCGCATCGGTCGTTGCATGGGTGTGGTGCAGCTTGAGCACGCGCCGGTGCAGGAGTTCATCCTGACTCAGGAAGAGATTGACGCGCTGCCCGCCCCCGAGTGGATGCAGACCTCTGACGGTCACCAGTACGTGCTTGGCCGCGTGGGTGACCCCGCCCCGGATGCGCCGCTGTTCATCCAGTTCGACGGTGAGATGTGGTTCAGCCAGGGTATGGAGCAGACCCTCAACCGCGCCCATGAGGCGGGCCGTATTCCGGCGATGCACGTGTTCTTCCTGCACTCTGGCGGTCGTGAGAACCGTTGGAAGGAACTGAACGGCGACAATCCGATTGCCGACTACCTGGTGGAGATTGCGTTCCCGCACCTGGAAGCGGTGCACGGCATTAAGACCGACCCGCAGAACATTGTGATTAACGGTCAGTCGCTGGGTGGCCTGTCCTCCCTGCTGGCGGTGCTGAGCCGTCCGGAGGCGTTTGGTGGCGCGATTGCGCAGTCTTCGTCGCTGTGGCAACCGCAGGTCATGGACCGCCTGGACGAGCTGGAGGCGGCGGGCGAGATTGACCGTCTGCGCCACCTGTACCTTGAGATTGAGGTGGGGGAGCAGGAGTGGGTTCTGGTGCCTCCTCACCGTGAGCTGAAGGAGCGCCTGGAAAAGCTGGGCCTGGAGAGAGCGCGCTGCACGACCTTCAACGGCGGTCATGATTATGCGTGCTGGCGCGGTGCGATTGTGCCGACCCTGGAGCGTATTATTGCTGCCAGCCGGGAGGCTGAACGCACTGAGCTGGGCTTTGCAGAGGACCTGCGAGAGGCTGCTTAGGGCTCCCGCACGGTAGAGCACGCCCCGCATGGTGGGCGTGCGGGGTTCCCGTTAGGGTAAACACCGCCGCGCCCGTATCCTAGAGAAGTACAGCCTAAGAGAAGTGCAACACTACCGCGCCGCGAGGGGTACCGAAGGGTACCCGGCGTAGGCTGCGCACCCGCCCTCATTGACGAGATGGCATCACGCTGCGAACACAACGTGAGCGCTATAGAAACCGCAAACGACACAGAAATCGAGAGAAGATGACCGTAGAACGTAGCCCCCTGGCCCCCACGCCGCTCATCCCCGAGTCTTTTGCCTCGAAGTACCGCGAAGCCGGCTACTGGATTGACCAGACCATCCCCGAGTTCCTGCTGGATGCCTGCCGCGCAAAGCCGCACTTCCCGGCGCTGGTGGCGCTCTCGCACGCGCAGCTCGATGAGGACGGCAAGCCTCAGCAGATTCGCCTCTCCTACGGTGAGCTGGAGGCGGCAGGCCGTGCTGCTGCGGCGCGCCTCGTGAAGGCTGGTGTGCAGCCCGGTGACCGCGTGCTGCTGCAGCTGGGCAACACCGCCGAGTACCTGGTGTACCTGCTGGGTATTTTCTGGGCGGCGGCGCTGCCGGTGTTCTGCCTGCCGCAGCACCGCACCACCGAGCTCGTGCACTTTGCGACCCGCACCGACGCTGCGGCGCACGTGTTCTCTTCGCTGACCCCGGGCGCAGATTTCGCCGCCCTGCACGAGGACGTTGCCGCCGAGCTGCGCAAGAACTCCCAGGAGCCGCCGGTTGCTATTGATGTTGCGGAGCCGCTGACCCCGCTGACCGAAGAAGAGCTCGCTGAAGAGTTCGTGCCCGGCGTCATTCAGAACACCGAGAACCTGCGTGCGAGCGAGCAGGTGGCGTTCCTGCAGCTCTCCGGCGGTACGACCGGCATTTCGAAGCTGATTCCTCGCACCCACGCCGCCTACCTGTACTCGGTGCGCGGCTCGGTCGATATCTGCAAGCTGAACAACAACACGACCATGCTCGTGGTGCTGCCCGCCGCGCACAACTTCACGATGAGCTCGCCCGGTATTCTGGGCGTCATGTGCGCCTCCGGCAAGCTGGTGTTTGCGGCGGATCCGTCCCCGCAGACTGCGTTCCACCTCATTGAGATGGAGGGTGTGACCACCTCCGCGCTGGTGCCGCCGCTGGCTCAGGCATGGGTCGCCTCCGCGGAGAAGCGCGGCGTGTCCCTGCCGTCTCTGCAGACCCTGCAGGTGGGCGGTTCGAAGCTGGCCCCGGCGGTTGCGGGCAAGATTGAGTCGGTGCTCGGCTGCACGGTTCAGCAGGTGTTCGGCATGGCTGAGGGCCTGGTGAACTACACCCGTTCCACCGACATGATTGAGCTGCGCCTGCGGACCCAGGGCTACCCGATTAGCCCCGACGACGAGATCCTGATTGTTGATGATCAGGACCAGCCGGTCAAGCGCGGCGAGAGCGGCCACCTGCTCACCCGCGGCCCGTACACGATTCGCGGCTACTACCTGGAGGAGAACGCGAACCGCTACGGCTTCACCGAGGACGGCTTCTACCGCACCGGCGACATCGTGCGCCTGGTCGCTGGCAAGTACCTTGAGGTGACCGGCCGCGCGAAGGACCAGATTAACCGCAACGGCGAGAAGATTGCCGTGGACGAAATCGAAGAGCTGGCGCTGACTCACCCCGACGTTTTTGACGCCGTGGTTCTGGGCATCCCGGATGAGACCGTGGGCGAGCGCGTGGGCCTGGTCATTGTGCCGCAGGAAGGCGCCGACCTGGGCGAAAACCCGCGCCGCACGATGCATGAGTTCTTCACCTCGAAGAAGCTCGCCGACTTCAAAATCCCGGAGCGAGTGCAGGTTCTGCAGGAGCTGCCCACCACGAACGTGGGTAAGATTTCTCGCCGCGAACTGCGCGCCAAGCTTGCCGAAATTTTCGGCTAAACCCTTTGAGCTGATCATTTTCAGCTAAACCGTACGCCCTTATTCCTACCCCTATTGAGGAGAAAAATGTCCGCATTTGAGACCCTGCGCCCCATCATGGAGAAGTACATCGTCGAGCCCGACTCCCTGCAGACCGCTTTTGACGAGCCGACCACCGACCTGTTCTCCCTGGGCATGGATTCTATGGGCGCATTCGCCCTGCTCGACGACCTTGCCGCCGAGGGCGCCGTGATTGAGTTTACCGAGCTGGTGGAGAACCCGACCGTGGAGTTCATCGCCTCCCGCCTGGGCTAAGCGTTACCGCACCCCGAGTGCCCGCCTGCCGCGAATGCAGACGGGTGCCCGGGGTGTTTGCTACTCGCCTCGTTTTTCTGTGCGCCGGTTTTACGCCGTGTTGTGTAGCTGCGTTTGCACTTGTCAGCGCACTTCTGTTAGTGCACTTCTGCCAGCGCGAAACGGCGGGGGAGTAGCCCGACCCTTCACACACACCTCATCCCTAATCCAGATCCCTGATCCAGACCTTGAGAGAGGCCACCATGGGCGTAGCTGATACTACCGCACCCGCTAGCTTCGGGACTGCTTCCGACCTTCGCACCGCCGCGACTCACCCCGCATCGCACAGCGCTGACAGCCCCTGGCTGCCGCTGACCACCAATGCACGCGGCATCTATTTTGCCGCCGCAATTGACCCGGAAAACCCCTGCTACAACACCGCGGAGGTTCTGCAATGCCCCGCGGACACCGACCTCACCCTGCTGCGTGAGGCTTTTGAACAGCTCTACCGCGAGAACGAGGGCTTCCGCGTGCGCACCCGCATTGCCGATGGTGCCGCTTCCCAGCAGATTCTGACCGAGGAGGCGTTCCTTGCGGGTATTGACCTGCTCGTAGATGAGGGGGAGCTGGACGGGGGCGAACTGGAAGAGAGCGAACTGAGCGGCACCGCGAAGGCGGGGGAGGAGAACGCCTCTGACCTGCCCGAATCAGCCCTGCCTGACTCTGATTTGCCCGCGCCGGTACGCGCCTGGGCGCAGCGCCTGCTCGCCCAGCCCCTTACCACCGATGAGGGCGTGACCGTGCGCAGCGCAGTGGTGCGTTACGGCAGGTTCCTCTGGGTTTATCACTCGTTCTCCCACGTGGTTGCCGACGGGTTCGCGGCGTTCAACGGCCTCTCCCGTGTGGCGGCAATATACCGCGCCCTGTCTGCCGGTCAGCCGGTTCCGGCAACCCGCCGCATGAGCCTGCAGCAGCTGCTCGACGCGGACGACGCCGCCTCCACCGCCCGTGACGAAGACGTCGCCTTCTGGGAGGCGAGCGGCGCCCTGGAGCAGGAAGACACCTCCCTGGCGGGTCGTACCGCCTCCCCGTCAGCGCAGTCTGTGCGCGTGGCGTTCAGCATTGATGTGCCCACCCAGCAGGCCCTGCTGGATGCGGCAAAGCAGCACGCCGTCTCCTGGCCGGTGCTGGCGACCGCGGCCGTCGGCTCGTACCTGGCGCGTGTGGGCGGCTACCCGCAGGCTTCGTTCGGTGTGCCGCAGATGAACCGCATGTTCGCCCGCACCCTGCCGGAGGCGACCCGCGCCCTGGGTACGGCGAGCGCGCAGACCGGCTGTACCGCCGTGAATGTGCTGCCGGTGCAGGTTGCGGCGACCGGCCCCATCGCGGAGTCCCTGCACTCGGTGAAGGAACAGTACGCCCGCAACGCGGAGCATCCGCTGGCTCGTCAGGAAGACCTCGAGCGTACCGCGCGTAATGCCCAGTCCAGGCTGTTTGGTGCGCAGATTAACGTGGTGCCCTTTGACGCGGTGCTGCCGCTGGCGGCACCCTCCAAGGACGAGTCCGGATCCGCGGTACCGACCGCGCGCATTCACAATATCTCTGCCGGTCCGGTTGCCGATGCGACCTTCACCCTGCGCGGCATGCCCGGCCGCGGCAACAGCATCTCCTGCGAGATTGACATGAACCCGGCGCTCTACACCACTGAGGAGCTGGAACGTCACGCCGCCCGCCTGTGCGAGTGGCTGCCCGCCTACGCGGCGGAGGCGCAGCGCGAGGACGCCTCCCTGAACAATCTCGGCTTGGCGACCGAGGCGGAGCTTGCGACCCTGCGCGAGCTGACCGCCCCGGCGCTTACCGACCACCCGCTGGAGTACAAGACCCTGCTGGGTCGCTTCCGTGATGCGGTGGCGGCGCATCCGCAGGCGCTCGCCGTGCTGGATTCTGCCCCCGCGCCCGGTGAGGTGCTCACCCCCGAGTCGGAGCGCGCCTACGCTTTTGACCGCGCCCTCACCTACGCCGAGCTGGACGAGCGCGCCCGTGCGCTTGCCGCGCAGCTGCTGGACTGGGGCGTTCGCCCTTCCGACGCGGTGGGTCTGCGTGTGCACCGCGGTGCCGAGCAGTACGTGGCGCTGTACGCCCTGCTGTACGCTGGCGCCACCTACGTGCCGGTGCTTCCTGACCTGCCCGCCGAGCGTGTGGGCGTGATGATGGAGGACGCCGAATGTTCCCTGCTGTTGCACGGCCCCGGTCTGCAGCCGCTGAGCGCGGAAGAGCTGAACCCGCAGGAGCCTGCACGTCACGCAAACCTGCCCCAGCACACCCTACCGCAGCTGAGCATCGAGGAAGCTGTACAGGCACCCGCCGCCGAGGAGCTTCCGGGCGCAAAAACCGGCCTGGACGAGGACGCTTACGTGCTCTTCACCTCCGGCTCCACGGGCAGGCCTAAGGGCGTTGCCATCAGCCACCGCGCGATTGATAACCGCCTGCGCTGGCAGCAGCACCAGATTCCGGTGGGGGAGGGCGACCGCGTTCTGCACAAGACCCCCATCTCCTTTGACGTGCACGTGTGGGAGCTGTACTGGCCGCTCGCCGAGGGTGCCGCCGTGGTCATTGCCGCCCCGGATGGGCACCGCGACCCCGCCTACCTGGCGCGCGTAATTGCCGAGCAGTCCGTCACGGCGGTGCACTTTGTTCCGACCATGCTGTCGGCGCTGACCTCTTCGCCGGCGGCGCGCCGCATCCTGGCGGAGGCTGGCTTCGGCAGGGAACGAGAGCAGCCCCTGCGCTACGTGGTCTGCTCGGGTGAGGCTCTGCAGAAGGACCAGGTGCAGGCTGCGGGCGAGGTTCTGGGCGTGTACCCGCTGAACCTGTATGGCCCGACCGAGGCGGCGGTGGACGTGACCTTCTGGGAGACTTCCACCGATCCGCACCGCGAGAGCGTGCCCATTGGCGAGCCGGTCTGGAACACCGGCACCCTGATTCTTGACCCGACCGGCCACCCCGTGCCGGTGGGTGTGACGGGTGAACTGCACCTGTCGGGCGTGCAGCTGGCGCGCGGCTACAAGAACAACCCGCAGGCGACCGCGGCGGCTTTCGTGGAGCAGGCTCCTGCCGGTGCGCTCGCACTGCTGAACGGTGAGAGTCAGCGCCTGTACCGTACGGGCGATTTGGCGTGCTGGGAGATTCTTCCCGATGGCCGCGCCGTCATTGGCTACCGCGGCCGCACGGACTACCAGATTAAGGTGCGCGGTCAGCGCCTGGAGCTGGGCGATATTGAGATGGCTCTTGCCGCGGTTGAGGGCGTGAGCGCTTCGGTGGCTCTGCTGTACCGCGGTCTGCGTGAGCCTGCCCTGGCGGCGGTGCTGGAGGTGGGCGATGTGCCCGCTGAGCGCGCCGAGCAGCTGGTGGAGGCGGCGCGCGAGCATTGTGCGCAGGTTCTGCCGGACTACATGGTTCCGACCCTGTGGCACACCCTGCCTGCTCTGCCGGTGAGCCCCTCCGGTAAGGCGGATCGCAAGCTGTTGGCGTCCCTCGACCTGACCCCTCAGACTTCTGATGCTGAGGGCCCGCACGGCCTGCTGGAGCAGCAGCTGTGCTCGATTATTGCGGGCGTGCTGGGTCGTGAGCGTTTCGGCGTGGATGAGGATTTCTTCGCTTCGGGCGGTCATTCGCTGGCGGCTCTTGAGGTGATTGCCGCGGTTGAGGAGCAGCTGGGTCTGAGCGTGAGCATCGGTGCGCTTTTTGCGCATCCGACCGTGCAGGCTTTGGCGGCGTCCATTGCTGGTGAGCGCGGCGAGGGCGCGGAGTTCGCGCCGGTTCTGCCGCTGCGTGAGCACATTTTGACTCAGCGCGAACACGTTGTGACTCAGCGTGAGCAGCCCGTTGTCCCCGATACGACCGAGGCCCCCGCGCCGCTGTTTATTCTGCCGCCCGCGGGTGGTTTGGGCTGGTGCTATGCGGGGTACCTCTCGCATCTTCCGGCTCAGCAGGGTGTGTATGCTTTGCAGGCTGAGGCGTTCTCTGACCCGCAGGCCGGGTTTGCGTCGAGCCTGCAGGAGCTGGCTGAGGGCTACCTGAAGCTGATTGAGAAGACTCTGGTGGAGCGTTCGTTGCCGCGTCGTTTTGCGTTGATGGGTTGGTCTGTGGGCGGTACTGCCGCGGTGCAGGTGGCGGCCCTGGCGCAGGCTGCGGGTGCGCTGGTTGAGCGCGTCATCCTGTTGGATGCGTATCCTTCGGAGCAATGGCAGGGCGTGCCTGCGCCGGATGAGCAGGAGAGCTTCCGTGCGCTGTTGCGTATGGGCGGTTTGCCGGAGCCTGCCGCCGATGAGCGGCTTGATTTGCCGGGTACGTTGGAGCGTTTGCAGCGGGCGGGTTCGGCGATGGGTTACCTGCCGGAGGAGAAGTTGGGTGTGTGCCTGGGTAGTATGCGTGCTTCGGCGGCGTTGATGCGTGGTGCTGAGCAGGCGTTCTTTGAAGGGGACGTGTTGCTGGTGGGTGTGCCGCACGAGGATCAGCCGTATTTGGATGCGGCGGGTTGGTCGGCGCATGCCTCGTCGTTCCGTTCGGTGCTGCTGGAGGGTACGCACCCTGACCTGGTGAATCCGACGCGTCTGGCGGAGGTGACCGGCCACTTCGCCGGCTAGCCTCACCGACACCCCAATAACTGGAGTAGCCCGGAGGTAATAGTCGTTACCTCCGGGCTACATCGGTTAAAACATGCGGTTGAGTTAAAACACGAATGCCCCCGGTTGATGAATCATCAACCGGGGGCATCGTTTAGCGTCTAACGCAGAACCGGGGTTCTACAGCTAAATGCTTAGTGCTGCTCCAGCTCGGAGTTAGCGTTCACGTTGAGCAGGTCGTACTTAGCGAATGCCTTCGCGGGAACGTCTGCTGCAACCTCGCCGCGCTTTGCCAGCATCTGCAGGGTGCGGACAACAACCGACTCTGCATCGATGTGGAAGAAGCGACGTGCACCCGGGCGGGTGTCTGCGAAGCCGAAGCCGTCAGCACCCAGGGTTGCGAAGTCGTTCGGAACGAACTGGCGGATCTGGTCGGGAACATCCGAAGCGAAGTCGGTGGTCGCGACGATCGGGCCAGCAGCGCCAGCCAGCTTCTGGGTCACGTAAGGAACGCGAGCGGGCTGGTTCGGGTTCAGCAGAGCCTCTTCCTCAGCGGCAATACCGTCGCGGCGCAGCTCGGTCCACGAGGTGACAGACCAGACGTCTGCGGAGACGCCCCAGTCCTCAGCCAGCAGCTGCTGAGCCTTCTCAGCCCACGGAACAGCAACGCCGGATGCCAGCAGCTGTGCCTTGGGGCCGGAGGTCAGCGGGGACTCGCTAATCTTGTGGATACCCTTGATGATGCCCTCAACGTCAACGTTTGCCGGCTCAGCAGGCTGGTGAATCGGCTCGTTGTACACGGTCAGGTAGTACATGACGTTGTGGTCTTCGTCCTTGGTACCGTACATCTGCTCGATACCGCGCTCCACGATGTGAGCGATCTCGTAGCCGTAAGCCGGGTCGTAGATCTTGAACGCCGGGTTGGTGGACGCCAGAATCGGGGAGTGGCCATCGTTGTGCTGCAGACCCTCACCGGACAGGGTGGTACGACCTGCGGTTGCACCGATGACGAAGCCGCGGCACAGCTGGTCGGCAGCAGCCCAGAAGCCGTCGCCAGTGCGCTGGAAGCCGAACATCGAGTAGAAGATGTAAATCGGGATCATCGGCTCGCCGTGGGTGTCGTAGGAGGAGCCCAGTGCGATGAACGCAGCGGTTGCGCCTGCCTCGTTAATACCCACGTGAACGATCTGGCCCTCGGGGGACTCGGTGTAGGTGAGCATGAGCTGGTGGTCAACGGGCACGTAGTTCTGACCGTTGGGGTTGTACAGCTTAGCCGAGGGGAAGAAGGAGTCCATACCGAAGGTACGTGCCTCATCGGGGGTGATGGGAGCGATACGGTGACCGAAGCCCTTCACGCGCATGAGGTCCTTCATCAGGCGGACGAACGCCATGGTGGTAGCAGCGGTCTGCTTGCCGGAGCCCTTCTTGGTCTGTGCGTAGACCTTGGACTCGGGCAGGATAATCTCAGGCTGGGTGTTTGCACGGCCGGGGATGTAACCGCCGAGTTCCTTACGGCGTGCGTGCATGTACTGCAGTGCCGGGTGGCTTGCCTCGGGCACGTAGTACGGCGGGTTGTACAGATCCTTCTCCAGCTCCTCGTCGGAGATGGGGATGTTCAGGTGGTCACGGAAGCCCTTCAGTGCTTCCATGGTGAACTTCTTGATCTGGTGGGTGGAGTTACGTGCCTCGAAGTAGGGGCCGAGCTCCGCACCCTTAATGGACTGTGCCAGGATGACGGTGGGCTTGCCCTTGGTCTCCATAGCTTCCTTGTAGGCTGCGTAGAGCTTCTTGTCGTCGTGGCCACCCAGGCGCAGGTTGAAGATCTGCTCGTCGGTCAGGTCTGCAACCAGTTCCTTGGTTTCGGGGTACTTGCCGAAGAAGTGCTCGCGGATGTAGCCACCGTCTTCGCCACGGAAGGTCTGGTAGTCACCGTCGAGGGTCTCGTTCATCAGCTGGATGAGCTTGCCGCTCTTGTCCTTCTTGAGCAGCTCGTCGTAGTCGGAGCCCCACAGGACCTTGATGACGTGCCAGCCTGCGCCGCGGAAGAATGCCTCGAGCTCCTGAACGATCTTGCCGTTACCGCGAACGGGGCCGTCCAGACGCTGCAGGTTGCAGTTGACGACGAAGGTCAGGTTGTCCAGGTGCTCGTTTGCAGCCAGCTGCAGTGCACCACGCGACTCGGGCTCGTCCATTTCGCCGTCGCCCAGGAATGCCCAGACGTGCTGCTCGGAGGTGTCCTTGATCTTGTGGTTGTGCAGGTACTTGTTGAAGGATGCCTGGTGGATTGCGTTCAGGGGGCCCAGACCCATGGAAACGGTCGGGAACTGCCAGAACTCGGGCATGCAACGGGGGTGCGGGTACGAAGGAATACCGTTTGCGCCCTTGGTCTTCTCCTGGCGGAAGCCGTCCATCTGCTCTTCGGTCAGGACGCCCTCAACGAATGCGCGGGAGTAGACACCGGGGGAGGAGTGACCCTGGAAGAAGACCTGGTCACCGCCACCGGGGTGGTTACGGCCGCGGAAGAAGTGGTTCTGGCCCATTTCGTAGAGGTCAGCCACACCTGCGAAGGTGGAGATGTGACCGCCAACGCCGATGCCCTTCTTCTGGGCACGCTGAACCATGATTGCTGCGTTCCAACGAATCCATGCGCGGTACTGGCGCTCGAGTTCCTCATCACCGGGGTACTCGGGCTGCTGGTCGACGGGGATGGTGTTGATGTAGTCGGTCTTGGTCAGAGTCGGGACCTTAACGCCCTTTGCGCCAGCCTCCTTGAGCAGCGCGCGAAGGATGTACTCTGCACGCTCGGTGCCGTGAGTCTTGATAAGGTCCTCGAGGGACTCAGCCCATTCCTGGGTCTCTTCTACGTCGATGTCCTTGAGGCCATCAAGAAGGGTGCTCAGGGAGTGCTCGTTCGGTACGTTAGCCAAACTAATCCAACCTCTCTTCTGTGCGGTTGTGAGATCGCCCGCCGCGCGTTGTTGCGTTGTCGAACAATCTTTGTGTTTAAGCGCTATAGGTCCGTAAGACCCACATCGCTTCTTATCTCTACTATCTTAGACCTAAAGGCGCCTCTCTTGGTCTCAAATGAGGGTTTTTGTGATGTGGGTTTCGTATTGTGACTATCTGAGTGGGAAAAATGCGCATCAAAAGTACTAGTTAGGGTCTTTTTGCACCTAAATGGCGCGGAATGACGGGGTTGGCGGAATGGCGCGGAACGAGGGGGTGTGAC
>ERZ1674155.71-NODE-71-length-18210-cov-20.165519_pt1 | contig 18210 bp, 17 predicted proteins | sample MGYA00581305_ERZ1674155 | MGnify/ENA primary metagenome ERZ1674155 (study PRJEB41354, sample SAMEA4873344) | human saliva metagenome | biome: human-associated habitat [ENVO:00009003]; feature: mouth environment [ENVO:08000002]; material: saliva material... | reverse complement strand
GTTTGAAAGAAGCACGAGCCTGCTTATTTGCAGGCTTGTTTTTCATTGCCATGTTCCTCATCCCAAAAACAGGCTGGTTAGGGATTTCGCGCTATGACCTGCTGCTGATTTTTGCCATCTCCGTACAAGCAGCCATGCTGTATTTCAAGCTGGAAACTTGGGATGAAGTGAAATCGATTACGCTGTTTCACTTGGTGGGCTTTGCTTTAGAATGGTTCAAAACCTCAGGTGATATCCAGTCTTGGAGCTATCCGGATGAGGCATACACCAAAATTGGCGGCGTACCGCTGTTTGCAGGCTTTATGTATGCCGCAGTCGGCAGCTATATCATTCAAGCATGGCGGCTGTTTGACCTCAAAATCAAAAGCCATCCGCCGTATTGGTTGGGCACTTTGTGCGCACTGGCGATTTATATCAATTTCTTCACCCATCACTATATCGGCGACTATCGCTGGTATCTCGCTGCTTTTGCTCTCGGCCTATACGCCCGGACAACGGTCTTATACACGCCCTATGACACCACTCGCAAAATGCCGCTCCTGCTCGCTTTCGTCCTGATCGGATTTTTCATTTGGCTGGCGGAAAATTTGGGAACCCTATTCGGCGTTTGGCGCTATCCCAACCAAATCGGCGCGTGGGCATCGGTACACATCAGCAAATGGAGTTCATGGGCATTACTGGTGATGATGACTTTTACCATCGTCGCGAATTTAAAACACATCAAACATACCATCAGCGTATCAAAAGATTAGTTATTTAACATTTGAAAAGGCCGTCTGAAACTTTCAGACGGCCTTTAATTTTCAACAATCAATTAAACAAACTTAAGGCTTTAACAAACACCATAATGACGCCATAGCCCAAAGGAATGCAGACCAAAGCCCAGCGCCACCATACGCCGATACCGCCGGCTGATACCTTCTTGCTGATCAGATAGGCATCGGATACAGCGGTTTCATCATCGGGGTTGCCACTATGTGCCGCGACTTTAATGTCTTTTTCGTGATGCTTTTCGTGAACCGAACGGACACTCAAATTACACAACAAACCGACAATCAACAAACCTGCCATAATGTACATGGTAATGCTATAAGCCTCAGCAGCCGGAACGCCACTTTCAATTTGACTTTGGCGGATATAGTTGACCAACACCGGGCCAATAACAGCCGCAGTTGACCATGCCAGCAAAATCCTGCCGTGGATTGCACCGACTTGATAAGTGCCGAACAAATCCTTCAGATACGCCGGAATCGCTGCAAAACCGCCGCCATACATGGAAATGATGACGCAGAATCCAATAACAAACAAAGCCTTGTTCCCGCTCTCGCCAATCGACGGAATGGCAAAATACAACAGCGAGCCGAGCACAAAGAAAATAGTATAAGTATTTTTACGGCCAATTTTGTCGGACACGCTGGACCACAAAAAGCGCCCCCCCATATTAAACAGACTCAACAGGCTCACAAAACCTGCCGCCGCACCCGCACCAATGGCAGCCTGTTTACCGACAGAAGTTTCAGAAAACAGCTCCTGAATCATGACAGAAGCCTGACCCAAAACGCCGATACCCGCCGTCACGTTCAGACACAACACCCAAAACAAGAGCCAGAATTGCGGCGTTTTCATGGCTTGTGAGACATTGACATGATTGCTGCTGACCAATTTGCTTTTGTTTTTCGGCGCAACATAACCTTTAGGTTTCCAACCATCGGCAGGTACACGGATCGTAAACGCGCCGAACATCATCAACACCAAATAAAACAACCCTAAAACCACAAAAGTCTGCGCGACGCCAACCGAAGTTTCACTGGAGAAAAAACTCATCAGCGATACCGACAAAGGCGAAGCCAACATCGCGCCGCCGCCAAAACCCATAATCGCCAAACCTGTAGCCATGCCTGGTTTATCGGGAAACCATTTCATCAAAGTCGATACAGGCCCGATATAGCCCAAGCCCAAACCAACCCCGCCAATCACACCGTTGCCCAAATAAAGCAAAAACAGATTGTGCGTATGGACGCCGATCGCCGACACAAAAAAGCCCAAGCTAAAGCAGCAGGCGGCAACAAACATTGCTTTACGCGGCCCAACGCGTTCCATCCATGTACCGAACATGGCCGCAGACGCGCCCAACATCGCCAAGGCAATACTGAAAATCCAACCCACCGTGGTCAGCTTCCAATCTCCTGCAGCCGACTCAGTGATACCGATAAGCTTGGTCAGCGGCGCATTGAACACGGAATAAGCGTATATCTGCCCGATGGCAAGATGCACGGCCAAAGCAGCGGGCGGTACCAGCCAACGATTAAAGCCGGGTTTGGCAATGATCGCCTCACGGTCTAAAAATTTCATAAAATCCTCTTGTCTATATGTGTCAAACGCTGATTCCATATCATGCGGAATCGAAAAATTGTTGACAATATTTTAGCATAATCTCTCGTTTATCCTTTTTTCTGCTCCATGATAATTTTGCGCATCAAACAGAAAAAACATTCATCTAAACCATTTCATCACGCCCATATCGACAAAAAGGCCGTCTGAAAATTCTTCAGACGGCCTTTTCATTCATATCGTTTTATGCGGCAAAGCGTTTGGCAACTTCATCCCAGTTAACGATTTCCCAGAAACCTTTCAGGTAGTTAGGACGGCTGTTGCGGTAGTCGATATAGTAGGCGTGTTCCCATACGTCGCAAGTCAACAGCGGAGTGTTTTCAGTAGTCAGCGGAGTACCTGCATTGGAAGTAGAAACCAGATCCAATTCACCGGCAGGCGTTTTCACCAACCATGCCCAACCAGAGCCGAAAGTACCGGCCGCGCAAGCATCGAACGCTTCTTGGAATTTCTCGAAGCTGCCCCATTTGGCATCGATGGCCGCAGCCAATTCGCCGGCAGGTTTGCCTTGGCCTTTAGGGGTAAAGCCCAGCCAGTAGAAAGTATGGTTCCACGTTTGGGCAGCGTTGTTGAACATACCGCCGGAAGATTTTTTCAGGATTTCTTCCAAAGGCATTTCTTCAAACTCAGTGCCTTTGATTTGATTGTTCAAATTGGTGATGTAAGTTTGATGGTGTTTGCCGTAGTGAAATTCCAAAGTTTCTTTGGTCAGATGAGGGGACAACGCATCCAGTTCATAAGGCAATTGTGGCAGCTTGTGTTCCATTTTTATGCTCCTAATTATTGATATTTATATTTTGGTAGTGTGTGTTGTCAAATCGACAACATTGCTATTTTACCTGCTTTAGCCTAAACAAACCAATTGAACTTACACTGCGCTATAATAGTGGATTGCAATTTTCCAGCCAGAGATGCCCGTCATGAGCAATTATTCCGATATGCCGTCTGAAGACCGTGAAATCAGCGCATTGTCACTGCCGCCACATTCCACAGAAGCGGAGCAATCCGTCTTAGGCGGTCTGATGCTGGAAAATTCTGCTTGGGACCGTATTGCCGATGTCGTTTCCGGCGAAGATTTCTACCGCCACGAACACCGCCTGATTTTTCGTGCGATTGCCAACCTGATTAACGAAAGCCGCCCTGCCGACGTCATTACCGTTCAAGAAAGTTTGGAACGTAATGAAGAATTGGAAGCGGCAGGCGGATTCAACTATCTGATTACGCTGGCGCAAAACACGCCATCCGCTGCCAATATCCGCCGCTACGCCGAAATCGTGCGCGAACGTTCCATCATGCGCCAGCTTGCCGAAGTCGGCACGGAAATTGCACGCAGCGCCTACAATCCGCAAGGGCGCGATGCAGGCCAGCTTTTGGACGAGGCAGAAAACAAAGTATTCCAAATCGCCGAAAGTACCGCCAAATCCAAACAAGGCTTCCTTGAGATGCCCGACCTTTTGAAAGAAGTGGTCGAGCGCATCGATATGCTTTATTCGCGCGACAATCCTGATGAAGTAACCGGCATATCGACAGGTTTTATCGACCTCGACAAAAAAACATCAGGCCTCCAACCGGGCGATTTGATTATCGTCGCAGGCCGTCCTTCCATGGGTAAAACTGCCTTTTCGATCAACATTGCGGAACACGTTGCCGTAGAGGGCAAGCTGCCTGTCGCCGTATTTTCGATGGAGATGGGCGGTGCGCAGCTGGTTATGCGTATGCTGAGTTCAGTCGGACGTTTAGACCAAAGCGTTTTAAAAACCGGCAGATTGCAAGACGAACACTGGGGCCGTCTGAACGAAGCAGTTGTTAAACTCTCCGATGCACCCATGTATATCGATGAAACTCCAGGCTTGACCGCGCTCGAACTGCGCGCCCGCGCCCGCCGTCTTGCTCGCCAGTTCAACGGTAAATTGGGCTTGATCGTCATCGACTACTTGCAATTAATGTCAGGCTCCGGCCGTTCTGACAACCGTGCTTCCGAGCTTGGCGAAATTTCCCGCTCCCTCAAAGCATTGGCTAAAGAATTGCAAGTTCCCGTCATTGCCCTGTCGCAGTTAAGCCGTACCGTTGAGCAGCGTACCGACAAACGCCCGATGATGTCCGACTTGCGTGAATCCGGTGCCATCGAACAAGATGCCGACTTGATTATGTTCATGTATCGTGATGAATACTACAACTCAGAATCACCTGCAAAAGGCTTGGCGGAATGTATTATCGGCAAACACCGTAACGGTCCCGTCGGGAAAGTATTCCTCACTTGGATGGGCCAATTTACCAAATTTGATAATGCTGCCTATGTTCCAGAATCCATGTTGATGGAAGATTGAGACAGATTGTCTGAAAAACTAACCGAATTTCATATTTCATTAGTCACGCATTACAAAATCGTTTAAAATAAATCTAATAAAAGCAAAAGCATTGCCGCAGGCAAGTGCAAAAGAGAAAACGTCAGTTACCCAACACATTACTACCAAAAAATCACTCATGTATCAGACACAAAAAGGCTTCACCCTAATTGAGTTGCTGATCGTCATTACTATTGCAGCAGTAATGGCGGTCATTGCACTTCCCAATATGAATCAATGGATTGCCTCCAGACGTGCGGCATCGCAAGCAGAGCAAATTGCCAACCTGCTGCGTTTCGCGCGAAATGAGGCCGTCCGTCTCAATCTTCCCGTTTACATCTGCCCGGTCAAAATCAAATCCGATGGCTCGCCCAATAATGGTTGCGATTCCAAATATGCCGGTAATGGTATGTTGGCCTATGCCGATAAAAACGGAGATTCCAACTATAAAAACGATACAGTCGATTTATCCGTCCGCTCCATTATTCTCAATGGCGACACTGAAAAAGTGAAATACAGCTTCAACTATATCCCTAGCAGCAATGACCGTTCTGCCCTCTCCTCTTCGGCTCCAAAAGAAGTCTGGTGGAAATTCCTGCCCAATGGTACATTTGAACATTCAACCGATGGCAAGAATTATCAATTTTCAGACGGCCACATCAAAATCAGCCTAACGGATAAATCCGCCACCGATTCTGAAACCAAGAAAGCCCGTGCTACCGTACTTTTAATCAATGGCAATGGGCATGTCGAAATCTGTGCTAAAAACGATGATCTCAAAATGTGCGAATACACTTCCAAATAATAACAACGGTATCTTATGAACATTACTAATCCTACTCATCTCAGATCATTTAAAGGCCGTCTGAAAACAAGTCCAACAAGCTTTACCCCAAAACTTCAATCAGGCATGACCCTGATTGAAGTTTTGATTGCCATGTTTGTCCTTGCCATCGGAGTGCTCGCCCTTCTGGCTGTTCAATTGCGTACCGTATCCAGCGTGCGCGAGTCTGAAAATCAAACCGCAGTCGCCCAAATTACGCAAAATCTGATTGAAGGTATGCTCATTAATCCGACGCTCTCTGAAAAAAAAGAAGTCGATAAAATAACAGGTGAAGAAACCTCCCGTTATAAAAAATCCTATGATGATGCTTATTACATCACATCAAGCTCTGAACAGCTGAAAGACTCAAAGCAAACTGCAAAATTTGAAGCCAAAATGAACAAAACCCAACTTGCACAGGCTCAAATTGCCCAGTTTAAAGCCGACTTAGCCAAAGCCCTTCCCGAAGCCCAATTCTTCTTCACTATCTGTAAAGATTCTTCCGGAGCAGAGCCGACTTACGAAAATGGCTTCCAAGCAAACTGCGATGGCAAAGGCGACACAACCATCGTTAAAGTTTTATGGTTGCAAGATGTCGAAGAAGAAAATACCGCAAAAAATCTCAATACATCGGGGCATCACGTTGTCTATACCTATCAATCACGCGTAAGAGACTAACAATGAACAATAAACGCTTACTCAACCATATTCCCAATAAAACCGCTATTCGAGGCTTCAGCATCCTTGAATTTTTGGTTGCCAGCCTGCTCAGCATGATCGTCTTAATGGCGGTCAGCTCCACCTACTTTACTGCACGCGGATTGAACAAATCTGCCAACGCCCGCATCGGTATCCAACAAGATTTGCGCAACGCCGCCAACATGATCGTCCGCGATGCGCGTATGGCAGGCAATTTCGGCTGCTTCAATATGTCTAATTTTCCTGCCTCTGCAGTAATAGAAGACAAAAGCTCGGATGAATATACATTGAAAACAGCCGGTGTGAATAAGCTGTTGCCAGTTAAAGAAATCAATAAATTAGGCTATGCAGGTTTTGCTCAAACCGGCAAAGCCCTGCTGTTTCAATATGGAATCGACAAAGCAAACCCTGCTGCAAAAACTGCCATTGTCAGCAGCTGTTTCGGTATTGCCAAACCTCAAACAGAAATTAAAGATTTAGATGCGGCAAAAACAGCTTTGAAAATTACCGACTCTGATCAAAACGGCAGTATAGCCATTATGAAGCATGAAATGATTGCCTATGCCGTTGGTAAACTTGGCGAAGAGAGCGGCTTATTCCGTTTCCAATTATCAGATGATGGCTCATGGGGTAATCCGCAGCTACTGATTAAAGGCATCACTGCTATGGATATCCACTATATCTATGCAGAATGTCCTCATTCTGAAACTGCGTCTGCCAGCGGAGTAAATACAGAATCCTTTGATTACAAAACCGCATTGGATAGCTCAGCTGAGGCCAAGTCTCCCGCCTCAATCCAAATCGTACTGAATAACGGCAGTATCGACCCATCGAAAGAACAAGACAATAAAGTCGATATCTACAATATTAATGCCACCATCCGCGGAGGAAACGTATGCGCCGACCGATCACTCTAATTAAACCTGACCGGCAACAAGGCTATGCTTTGTTTATCGTCTTAATGATGATGATCGTCATCGCACTGCTCGTGGTTACCGCTACCCAGTCCTATAATACCGAACAGCGCATCAGTACAAACGACGCTGACCATAAATTTGCAACTACACTCGCCGAAGCGGCATTACGTGAAGGGGAGAATCGCATTTACGAAATTGAGGATGGAACAACAACCTTTGATGATGATTGTACAAATGGCCTTTGTAAAGCGAAATCACTCCCCGCGTCGAAGCCCAATGAACCATATACCACCACCACAGGAAAAGTAATAGTAGAAGGGAATTCTACTGAAGAGGCTTGGCATAGAGAATGTGGCAAAGATAAAGTTAAGTGCATTGATATTAACGGCATCCCCTATCCTGACAAAAATAGCGGAGCTAAAAAAAATAGCGGAGCTAAAAAAAATTGCATACCTAAAAAAGATGCGTGTTACATCATCGAATACCTAAGCACCAATTCTACCGACAACCGTACCATTTACCGCGTTACCGCCAAAGCATGGGGGAAAAACGAAAATACGGTGGTTATACTACAATCTTATGTAGCCAACGAATAAAATAAATAGATAAAATCATGAATACGTCTATCACTAAATCTCAAGGCTTTACGCTGGTTGAGATGCTGATTGTCGTTGCTATCATCGGCATCCTCAGTACCATCGCTTACCCTTCCTATATCCATTACATTGAACGCGGCTATCAATCTCAAGCGCATACGGAACTACTTGCTATTAATAATGCCTTGAAAACCAAATTAGTCAAAAATCCTACCCTCAAAATAAAAGATGAAATTGAGGGAGATACAGGATTGGTTAAGACCTACAAAGCTGCGCCCGAGGTCGCTGCCAAATATGACTTTAGCGGTAAAATGAAAAATGAGGACGCTAAAAACAGCAGGGCTTATTATCTTTTCGCCACTCCGAAAAAGGGTACTGATTACAAACTTTCCGTTCGGATGGATAGTTTGGGCAATGCTTACAAATGTACTGATATTAATTCTGCCAAAGATCCCAACAAAACTACAATGACCAATGGAAAAGGTTGCGAATCGGTTTCCAAAAAGAAATCTTCTTAGGCTGGCAAACATAAAAAAGCAGTGTCATCTTACTGATACTGCTTTTTTTATTTTACTGTTTCCAATCATCGTCTCGGCGTTGGCGCTTCAACAAAATCCTGACTGCGCCATCATTGCCTTGTCGAGGCTCGACATAAGCCAACACATCAGGATGCTGCATCAACCAGCGGCGCGTCATATTTTTCAAAACCGGTTTATAGCCTGAGGAACCCAAGCCGCTGCCGTGGACAATCTCGCCGCAAACGCCGCGTTTTTTCGTAAACTCAATAAATTCGTTCAATACCTGCTGCGCTTCTTCCTGTGTATAGCCGTGCAAATCCACATCCGCCACCACGGGATAATGGCCGTTTCGCAAACGCATCAAATCATTTTTACCCTGCCCGTTTTTACTGAACGAAGCCGGTGGCTCTTCCCAGCCGCCGCTACCCACATAAAAATAATCTTCCTGCTCTAAAGTCGCCATTTCTTTAGGTCGCGGCTTGATAGGTGATTTATCACGAGGCTGTTCATAATAATTGCCGGCATTTTTCAACGGCGTAACCTTACCAACCGCCTTGCTGAAATCCACATCCTCTACCTGCTTTTTAGCCTTCGCTTCGGCTTCCCGCTCCGCGGCTTCCTTTTTCGCCTGTTTGCCCAAAGCCTTCAGCGTTTCTTGAAAGTTTGCCGTCATGGTTTGTCCTTTCCAAAAAATTGATTGCGTACATTATAGCAAACCCGATTGCAAGGCCGTCTGAAAGACTCTTATCATCGCACCTTGTTTAGGGTATAGTATTGTCGCCTTGTCAGTCTTACAAAGAGAAAAATCATGTTTAAACGCCCGGAAGAAATTATTGTTTTGGTACTTGCCCTATTATGGGTCGCACTCAGCTACTACTTCGCCGCCATCCTGATTTCAGATGCCTACACCATCCTCCTGATTACCGTATTGACCTTTATTTGGGCGGCCATCTGTTTCCTTTTATGGCAACGCAACTTAAGCCGTCATATTTGGCCGCTGTTCCTCGGCAGCCTGGTTGCCTGCTGGTGGCCCTACTTCACTTGGCTTGCAAGCGACGTTCCCGAAGGCACATGGTATTCAGGCTGGACATTCAAATCCATTATCTCCCTGATTCCCGTTGTAGCCGCTTATGTCTTCAAGTGGAAGCGAAGCCGGAAAAACAAAATTTCCAACACCCTTGCCTGATACCTTACGCCGTCTTTTCAGACGGCGTTTTCCATATCTGACATAGCGCTCAGACTGTCAACAATTCCAATAAAATGCTATACTCTTCACACGATTTAACACCCTAAAACAGGCCGTCTGAAAGACTTATCAAGATGATCAGCAAACAAGAATACCAAGCACAAGCCGCACAAGGTTACAACCGCATTCCACTCGTTCAAGAGCTGCTTGCCGATTTGGATACACCGCTCTCAATCTACCTCAAACTTGCCAACAAGCCTTTCACCTACCTGCTCGAATCCGTTGTCGGTGGCGAACGCTTCGGCCGCTATTCCTTTATCGGCCTGCCTTGCAGCCACTATCTCAAAACCAGCGGCAAACATGTCGATGTGTATCAAAACGGCGAAATCGTCGAACAACACGACGGAAACCCCCTACCCTTTATCGAAGCCTTCCACAACCGCTTCAAAACGCCCGAAATCCCAAGCCTGCCGCGCTTTACCGGCGGCCTGGTCGGCTACTTCAGTTACGAAACCATCTACAATTTCGAACACTTTGCCCACCGCCTGAAACATACGGTCAAAGCCGATCCCCTCGGTACACCCGACATCCTCCTGATGCTCTCGCAAGAGCTTGCAGTAGTGGATAACCTAAGCGGCAAAATCTACCTGATTGTTTATGCCGATCCGTCTCAAGCCAACGGCTATGAACGCGCGCGCGAACGACTTGAAGACATCCGTACCCAGCTACGCCAAAGTTGCGCCATCCCGCTTTCCCTCGGCAGCAAACAAACCCAAGCAGTCAGCGAGTTCGGCGAAGAACCCTTCAAAGCCTGCGTCAACAAAATCAAAGACTACATCTTTGCAGGCGACTGTATGCAGGTTGTTCCCAGCCAACGCATGAGCATGGAATTTACCGACAATCCGCTTGCCCTCTACCGCGCCCTGCGTACGCTGAACCCATCACCATATATGTTCTACTACGATTTCGGCGATTTCCATATTGTCGGCTCTTCGCCCGAAATCCTCGTCCGCCGCGAACGCGACGACGTCATCGTCCGCCCTATCGCCGGCACGCGCCTGCGCGGCAAGACACCAGCCGAAGATCTTGCCAACGAACAAGACCTGTTGAGCGATGCCAAAGAAATTGCCGAACACGTCATGTTGATTGACTTAGGACGCAACGACGTCGGCCGCATCAGCAAAACCGGCGAAGTCAAAGTCACCGACAAAATGGTGATTGAAAAATACTCCCATGTGATGCACATCGTTTCCAACGTCGAAGGCCGTCTGAAAGAGGGCATCACCAACATGGACATCCTCGCCGCCACATTCCCCGCAGGCACACTTTCCGGCGCCCCCAAAGTCCGCGCCATGGAAATCATTGAAGAAGTCGAACCGAGCAAACGCGGCATCTACGGTGGCGCAGTCGGCGTATGGAGTTTCAACAACGACATGGATTTGGCCATTGCTATCCGCACCGCCGTGATTAAAAACAATACCCTCTTCGTCCAAAGCGGCGCAGGCGTAGTTGCCGACTCCGACCCAACCTCCGAATGGCAGGAAACCCAAAATAAAGCCCGCGCAGTAATACGCGCAGCACAAATGGTGCAAGAAGGGTTGGATAAATAATTTTCAGACGGCCTGCGCTCTGAAATGACTAAACAACAAGATTATGATACTCAACGAAAAACAACTAAAATCCATCAGCAAATTCCTAAGCTTTATCTTACGCCATCATCCCGAGCAAATCGGCATTACTTTGGATAAAGACGGCTGGGTGGATATTGATACCCTGCTGACACAGGTAAATCATCCCGAGCGCGGCTTTACGGGCAATCTGCTGACCTATGAAGTATTGTTGGAAGTGGTCGAAAACAACGATAAAAAACGGTTTACCGTATCAGAAGACGGCAAACGTATCCGCGCTGCGCAAGGTCATTCGACGGCACAAGTTCAAGTCGAACACAAAGTGGCGACGCCTCCTCAGATTTTGTATCACGGTACGGCTGAACGCTCTGTTCCGTCTATTTTGAAGCAAGGCCTGCATTCTGCCTCGCGCCATTTTGTCCATCTGTCTGCCGATGCTGCAACAGCCGTCAACGTCGGCTCCCGCCACGGCAAGCCGGTTGTATTGACCATCGACACTGTCACCATGCTTGCAGCAGGACACCAATTTTATTTGGCGGACAACGGCGTATGGTTAACTGAAAACGTTCCGCCGCAATTTATCGGCAAACTTTAAAACATCAGGCCGTCTGAAACCCATAAACCCTTTTCAGACGGCCCGCAAACACCCTACCCAATTTCCTCATAAAGCGATTATCCATGAACACATCCCCCATCCTCCCTCCTGCTATGCTCGGCATTCTTGGCGGCGGACAATTAGGCAGAATGTTTACTGTTGCTGCCAAAACCATGGGCTACCAAGTAACCGTACTCGATCCCGACCCGAATGCGCCGGCAGCGGAATTTGCCGACTGCCATTTATGCGCGCCGTTTGACGATGAAGTAGCTTTGGAAGAATTGGCAAAATGCACGGCGGTTACGACCGAGTTTGAAAACGTCAATGCCGACGCGATGCGTTTTCTCGCCAAACACACCAATGTTTCCCCCAGCGGCGACTGCGTTGCCATCGCTCAAAACCGCATTCAGGAAAAGGCATGGATACGCAAAGCAGGCCTGCAAACCGCGCCGTATCAAGCAGTTTGCAAAGCCGAAGACATCACTGAAGAAAGCGTACAATTTCTGCCCGGCATCCTGAAAACTGCCACTTTAGGCTACGATGGTAAAGGCCAAATCCGCGTAAAAACATTGGATGAACTCAAAGCCGCATTTGCCGAACACGGCGGTGTGGATTGCGTTTTAGAAAAAATGGTGGACTTGCGCGGCGAGATTTCCGTTATCGTATGCCGTCTGAACAATGACAACGTGCAAACTTTCGACCCTGCCGAAAACATTCACGAAAACGGCATCCTCGCCTACTCCATCGTCCCTGCGCGACTGAGTGCCGACGTGCAGCAACAGGCGCGACAAATGGCGCAGCGTTTGGCCGATGAATTGAACTACGTCGGCGTATTGGCAGTAGAAATGTTTGTTGTCGGCGACACGCATGAATTGGTCGTCAACGAAATCGCGCCGCGTCCGCACAATTCCGGCCACCATACCATCGACGCCTGCGCGGCAGACCAATTCCAGCAACAGGTCCGCCTGATGTGCAACCTGCCTCCGGCTGATACCAAATTACTGAGCTCTTGCTGTATGGCGAATATTTTGGGCGACGTTTGGAAGGAAGATGGCGGCGAACCCAAATGGTTGCCGCTGCAAAGCAACCCGAATGCACATCTGCATCTTTACGGTAAAAAAGCCGCGCGCAAAGGTCGAAAAATGGGCCACTTCACCGTTTTGGCCAATGATGCGGACAACGCGTTCCAAACCGCACAAACCTTGCATCAAAGCCTGTAACCTTACCCACTTTTTCAGACGGCCTTTGATCGCTAAAGGCCGTCTGAAATCAATTTTTCCGACCATCCGCCATGAGCCTTCTGACCATCCTCCGTCCGGCAACCGAAAAAGACTGCCAAGACATACACAACGCCCATCTGCATGCCGTTCAATACGCCTGCATCCGCAGTTACGATGAAACCATTATGCACGCATGGGAAAGTCTGCTCGACATCAACAGCTATTTGGAAACCATCTCCGATAAAAACAAAGCATTGTGGGTGGTCGAATACAAAGGGCTGATTCAAGGCTTCTTCCAAGTCGATTTCAAAGAAGCGCAACTGGACGCTTTATACGTCCATCCGCTCTTCCACAATCTCGGCTTGGGCACAGCCCTGCTCAGCCGCGCCGAAGAAATGGCACGAAATGCAGGCCTCAGCTTTCTCAAACTGTATGCCTCGCTCAATTCCGTGCCCTTCTATCGCCTCAACCGTTACGAATCGCTCGGTACTGCCGTGTTGCAGCTGAACAAAACTGTCCGCGTCGAATGCGAATTGATGCGCAAATACCTGTAATTTTCTCTTCCGCCGTTACTTTTTTGAAAGAAACCGATGCCCCGAATTGCCGCCCTGCCCGACCATCTTGTCAACCAAATCGCCGCCGGCGAAGTGGTCGAACGCCCTGCCAACGCCTTAAAAGAAATCGTTGAAAACAGCATTGATGCAGGCGCAACGGCGATTGATGTCGAACTGGCCGGTGGCGGCATCCGCCTGATTCGCGTCAGCGACAACGGCAGCGGCATCCATCCGGACGACATCGAGCTTGCGCTCCACCGCCACGCCACCAGCAAAATCAAAACCTTAAACGATTTGGAACACGTTGCCAGCATGGGCTTTCGCGGCGAAGGTTTGGCCAGTATCGCCTCCGTCAGCCGCCTGACCCTGACCAGCCGTCAAGAAGACAGTTCGCACGCAACCCAAGTCAAAGCCGAAGACGGCAAACTCAGCAGCCCCACCGCCGCCGCCCACCCCGTCGGCACCACCATCGAAGCCGCCGAACTCTTCTTCAATACCCCCGCGCGGCGCAAGTTCCTCAAATCCGAAAACACCGAATACGCCCACTGCGCCACCATGCTCGAACGCCTCGCGCTGGCGCATCCGCACATCGCCTTCTCACTCAAACGCGACGGCAAACAAGTGTTCAAGCTTCCTGCACAAAGCCTGCATGAACGTATCGCCGCCATTGTCGGCGATGATTTTCAGACGGCCTCATTGGAAATTGACAGCGGCAATGGCGCGCTGCGGCTCTATGGCGCGATTGCCAAGCCGACTTTCGCCAAAGGCAAAACCGACAAACAATACTGCTTCGTCAACCATCGTTTTGTCCGCGACAAAGTCATGCTCCATGCCGTCAAGCAGGCATACCGCGACGTATTGCACAACGCGCTGACGCCTGCTTTCGTCCTCTTTCTCGACCTGCCGCCCGAAGCCGTGGATGCCAACGTCCACCCGACCAAAACAGAAATCCGCTTCCGCGACAGCCAGCAAGTACACCAACTCGTGTTTCACACGCTCAACAAAGCCCTTGCCGACACGCGCGCCGACTTGACCGAAAGCGTCAGCAACGCAGGCGAAGTGTTGCATGACATTACCGGCGTTACGCCTGCACCAATGCCGTCTGAAAACAACAGCGAAAATCTATTTGATAGCGCATCCAACTACCCGGCAGGCAATAAATCCAATACACACAATGCCTTTGATTCATCAGGCAAAACCGCGCCCATGCCTTACCAAGCCTCGCGTGCGCCACAACAACGCAGCCTGTCTCTGCGCGAAAGCCGCGCGGCCATGAATACTTACGCCGAGCTTTACAAAAAAACCGACGACATCGACCTTGAGTTGAGTCAATTCGAGCAGGCACGTTTCAGCAACATGCCGTCTGAAATGCCTACCCAAAAAACAGATACGCCGTTTTCAGACGGCCTTCCATCACAATCCGAACTGCCGCCGCTCGGCTTTGCCATTGCCCAATTACTTAGCATCTACATTCTTGCCCAAGCCGAAGACAGCCTGTTGCTCATCGATATGCACGCTGCCGCCGAACGCATCAACTACGAGAAAATGAAACGCCAACGTCAGGAAAACGGCAACCTGCAAAGCCAGCGTCTGCTTATTCCCGTAACCTTTGCCGCGTCCCACGAAGAATGCGCCGCCCTTGCAGATCATGCCGAAACGCTGACAGACTTCGGGCTGGAATTGTCCGACATGGGCAGCAATACCCTTGCCGTCCGCGCCGTCCCCGCTATGCTCGGCAAAGCGGACGTCGTTTCGCTGGCCAAAGATGTATTGGGCGAACTTGCCCAAGTCGGCAGCAGCCAAACCATCGAGGAACACGAAAACCACATCCTTGCCACCATGTCCTGCCACGGCTCAGTCCGCGCCGGCCGACAGCTGACTTTGCCCGAAATGAATGCGCTCCTGCGCGATATGGAAAACACGCCGCGCAGCAACCAATGCAACCACGGTCGTCCGACTTGGGTCAAACTGACTTTAAAAGAATTGGATGCGTTGTTTTTACGCGGACAGTAACGCTAATAAAAAGGCCGTCTGAAAATGCTTTCAGACGGCCTTTTAACTTATTTGCCCTTAGCGAATATCCATAGGTGCAAACGATTTTACGGTTTCATCGATTGCTTTAACACGGGTCAGGAAATCTTCCAATTGGGCAAGCGGCAATGCGCTTGGACCATCGCATTTGGCTTGGTCGGGATTGGCATGAGATTCAAGGAACAAACCAGCCAATCGGGTTGCCATACCGGCAAGCGCCAAGTCTAATACTTGGGCGCGACGACCGCCTGACGCAGCAGCGCCAGATTCGCGCGTTTGCAGGGAATGGGTTACGTCAAAAATAACGGGCAGGTTGTTACACGTTTTTTTCATCACGCCAAAGCCGAGCATATCCACCACCAAGTTGTCGTAGCCGAAGTTTGCGCCGCGTTCGCACAAAATGATTTGCTCGTTGCCTGCTTCTTGGAATTTCTCGACGATGTTTTTCATTTGAGACGGGCTGAGGAATTGCGGCTTTTTGATGTTGATGACATTGCCGGTTTTCGCCATTGCCACCACCAAATCGGTTTGACGTGCCAAGAAGGCAGGCAGCTGGATGACATCGCAGACTTCGGCAACCGGTTGGCATTGGTAAGGCTCGTGAACGTCGGTAATCACGGGAACGTTAAACTCGCGTTTCACCGCTTGAAAAATCTTCATGCCTTCGTCCAAACCTACACCGCGGAAAGAGTGGATGGAAGAGCGGTTTGCCTTGTCGAAAGAGGCTTTGAAAACGTAAGGGATGCCGAGTTTATCGGTTACTTTAACGTATTGCTCACAGGCTTTCAGCGTAGAGTCGAGGTCTTCAAGGACATTGATGCCGCCGAAAAGAGTAAAGGGCGCATCGTTGCTGACGGTGATGTTGTTGATTTGGATATTCACGGCAAAGCCTTTCAGATAAGTTGAATTTGGGAAACAGGCCGTCTGAAACGTTTCAGACGGCCTTTGTTTGAATATTACAACACGGTGTGCGGCGGCTCATAAGAAATCACGTCGCGGATTTTGTTGTTCTCATCGACGAGGACGACTTTCGGCTCATGCGCTGCAATTTCGGGTTCGGACAACATGACGTAAGACATGATGATTACGATGTCGCCTTTTTGAACCAAACGCGCGGCCGCGCCATTGAGGCAAACGACGCCGCTGCCGCGTTCGCCGGGGATGGTGTAGGTTTCAAGACGTTCGCCGTTGTTATTGTTGACGATGGCGACTTTTTCGTTAACGCAAATACCTGCCGCATCCAGAAGGTCTTGGTCAACGGTAATGCTGCCGACGTAGTTGAGGTCGGCTTCGGTAACGGTGGCACGGTGGATTTTGCCGCCGAGCATGGTACGGAACATGGGTTTCCTTTTTGATTGTGGGTTGATTTGCGGTTTTAACTTCAGAGAAGTTAAAACCGCTGTTTGTGTGATTGAGGATTAGTTATTGGGAAAGTCTGATTCGTCGAACTCAGGTTCCGGGTCGCTTTGAAGAACTTTTCCGTTTAATTTCAACTCGCTGTTTTGCAGAGTCAGATGGGTTTTGACATTATCGTCTTCTAAGGTCAAATATTTTTCTCTTGCCATACTTTTGATGGTGCTGTCTACCATCAGGCGCAAGGTCTCGTTGATATCGTCGATGCTGGCACGACCTGCGGCTTCATCTTCGGCATTGACGCTAAACAGGCTGCTTACTTGGTTAACGGCGAGCTGCTCCAACAATTTTTGCGGTACGCTCATGTTGAAGTCAGCTTCGGTTTTCTTCAGCATATCGCCCAAATTGTTGAGGTCTTTAGCTGCCAAACCTTTAAACGCGAGTTTGCCGCTGACATCGACATCACCATGAGGCATGGTGAATTTGAAGGTTTTGACGTTCAAAACCGGATTGTTGGTGAACAGGCCTGAAGCCTCGTTTTTGGCCGTCTGAATCAAGGAAGCCTGAATTTCTTCTTCGCTCATTTTCTTCACAGACACTTCGGCAATTTTGTTTTTCAATGCCAAAAGTGATGCGGCGTCCAAATGCTCGGCAGCGACATTGATGTCCAGAGGGCCGTATTTATCTTCGCCATAGGTCAGGCTTTCAAATTGGAAGCGGCCTTCGCTGTTGATGAATTTATCGACTTCGCCGGTCTGAGTATCGAAACGCAGTTTGTTGACTTCGATTTTAGACGGAGCAATCGTACCGGTCGGATTGATAAACGCACCGATTTGCAGGTTGGTCACAAGGTTGACCAACTCATTCAACTTAACGTTGTAATCGATGTTTTCTTTCCATTGCAGCAGGAATTTATCCAGCGTAATGCTGCTCTTGCCCAAAGCAAGTTTGGTCAGGCCGTCTTCTGTTTCGGATTGGAAGCGCAGGTTTTCCAAAGACACATCGCCTTTGTCGGCCAATTTAACTTGCAAAGACGGCGCAAGGTAATCGTGGCGATAGCTTTTGAAGCCTTGGCTGTAATCGGTATTGCCGCTAAAGCCTTTCCAGTTGAGCTTGATACCGGAAAGCTCTTCATAATCGAAGGCAGGAATATTGAGGCTGAGTTTGCCGTCACCGGAAAGGTAAACCGTATTGGTCATGGTCAACGGCGTTTGCTGGCCGAAGAAACGGTCCAAAACCTTTTTGGTTTCCGGATGGTATTGGAACTCGGTTTCCACATGGGCGCGCGTGCCGAAACCTCCGGCAAACGGGCCGTGGGTCACGTGGTTGATGACCGTAATCGGCTCTTGCAGGA
>ERZ1674155.69-NODE-69-length-18532-cov-39.384424_pt1 | contig 18532 bp, 18 predicted proteins | sample MGYA00581305_ERZ1674155 | MGnify/ENA primary metagenome ERZ1674155 (study PRJEB41354, sample SAMEA4873344) | human saliva metagenome | biome: human-associated habitat [ENVO:00009003]; feature: mouth environment [ENVO:08000002]; material: saliva material... | reverse complement strand
TAGGCGCAAAAATCGAACGCGTACGCGGTTAATCCCATACGCAGCCGATAAATAAGAGGCCGTCTGAAACACCGGCAATCGGGTTTCAGACGGCCTTTGCGTATTGTTTTGCGGTATAATTCCCAACATCTTTATTCATTGTTTTTAAAAGCACAAACCATGACACGCAAAATCCTTGTCACTTCCGCGCTGCCCTATGCCAACGGCAGCATCCACCTCGGCCACATGGTCGAACACATTCAAACCGACATTTGGGTGCGCTTCCAAAAACTGCGCGGCCACGAATGCTACTACTGCTGCGCCGACGACACCCACGGCACGCCCGTGATGCTTGCCGCGCAAAAACAAGGCATTGCACCTGAAGACATGATTGCCAAAGTGCGCGAAGAGCACCTCGCCGACTTCACCGGTTTTTTCATCGGCTACGACAATTATTACAGCACCCATTCCCCTGAAAACAAACAGTTTTCCCAAGACATTTACCGCGCGCTGAAAGCCAACGGCAAAATCGAAAGCCGCGTCATCGAGCAGCTTTTCGACCCCGAAAAACAAATGTTCCTGCCCGACCGCTTCGTCAAAGGCGAATGCCCCAAATGCCATGCCCAAGACCAATACGGCGACAACTGCGAAGTCTGCGGCACGACCTATTCCCCGACCGAACTGATTAACCCGTATTCTGCCGTTTCCGGTGCCAAACCCGAATTGCGCGAATCCGAACACTTCTTCTTCAAACTGGGCGAATGCGCCGACTTCCTCAAAGCATGGACTTCCGGCAACAACCCGCACGACGGCAAGCCCCATCTGCAACCCGAAGCCCTCAACAAAATGAAAGAATGGCTAGGCGAAGGAGAAGAAACCACCCTGTCCGACTGGGACATTTCCCGCGACGCGCCGTATTTCGGTTTCGAAATCCCCGACGCGCCGGGCAAATACTTCTACGTCTGGCTGGACGCGCCCGTCGGCTACATGGCGTCGTTTAAAAACCTGTGCGACCGCATCGGCATTGATTTTGACGAATACTTCAAAGCCGACAGCCAAACCGAGATGTACCACTTCATCGGCAAAGACATCCTCTATTTCCACGCCCTGTTCTGGCCTGCCATGCTGCATTTCTCCGGCCACCGCGCCCCGACCGGCGTGTACGCACACGGCTTTTTGACCGTGGACGGACAAAAAATGTCCAAATCGCGCGGCACCTTCATCACCGCCAAATCCTATCTGGAACAAGGCCTGAACCCCGAGTGGATGCGCTACTACATCGCCGCCAAACTCAACAGCAAAATCGAAGACATCGATTTGAACCTGCAAGACTTTATTTCCCGCGTAAACAGCGACCTTGTCGGCAAATACGTCAACATCGCCGCCCGTGCATCAGGTTTCATTGCCAAACGCTTTGAAGGCCGTCTGAAAGACGTTGCCGACAGCGAATTACTGGCAAAACTGACTGCGCAAAGCGAAACCATTGCCGAATGCTACGAAAGCCGCGAATACGCCAAAGCCCTGCGCGACATCATGGCCTTGGCGGACATTGTCAACGAATACGTTGATGCCAACAAACCTTGGGAACTGGCGAAACAAGAAGGCCAAGACGAACGCCTGCACGAAGTGTGCAGCGAGCTCATCAACGCCTTTACCATGTTGACCGCCTACCTCGCCCCCGTATTGCCGAAAGTGGCCGAAAACGCCGCCAAATTCCTGAATTTGGAAGCCATCACTTGGGCAAATACACGCGAAACCTTGGGCGAACACGCCATCAACAAATACGAACATTTAATGCAACGAGTGGAGCAAAAACAAGTGGACGATTTAATCGAAGCCAACAAACAAAGCATTGCCGCCGCAGCCGCGCCTGTTGAAGACAGCAAATACGAAAAAGTCGCCGAACAAGCGAGCTTCGACGACTTCATGAAAATCGACATGCGCGTCGCCAAAGTATTGAACTGCGAAGCCGTCGAAGGCAGCACCAAACTCCTGAAATTCGACCTCGATTTCGGTTTTGAAAAACGCATCATCTTCTCCGGCATCGCCGCATCTTATCCCAACCCTGCCGAATTGAACGGCCGCATGGTCATTGCCGTCGCCAACTTCGCCCCGCGCAAAATGGCAAAATTCGGCGTATCCGAAGGCATGATTTTGAGTGCCGCCACGGCAGACGGGAAACTGAAGCTCCTCAACGTTGATGCAGGCGCGCAACCCGGGGATAAAGTGGGCTAAGCCTTAGCCAAACCATAAGGAGAAACCATGTTAAACCTTTCCGCACCGGTACTTAAAGAAATTGAGTTGCTTAATGATGCAGGCTTATCGGTTGGCGCTATTATTACAGTGTTGCGTCTGAAGTTTCCGGTAGAACTCCATGATCGGGAGGACAAACAAATTGAAGAAGCCGTGCTTCTCATGATCAATCCGCCACGAAAAGCACCTTCTCTTTCCCGCTAAGGCAGCAGTGCCGGTTGAAAGGTAAATTTGGTTATACTTCAACAAAAGGCCGTCTGAAACTTTCAGACGGCCTTTTTATTTATCCAAATGCTTATTTCCGTTAAAACTTTATCTCAACAATTCATCGGTAACGCGTTGCAGAAATTCGATACGCTCGGGTTTGGCTTCGCCTGATTCGGCAGCGGCTTTGACGGCGCAGCCGGGTTCGGCGCGGTGGGTGCAGTTGTGGAAACGGCACTGGCCGATAAGGTGGCGCAGGTCGGGGAAGTATTGTAATAAATCGGCGGCTTGGAGATGGTGCAGGCCGAATTCTTGCAGGCCGGGGGAATCGATGAGTCGGGTTTCTGCGTTTAAATCGTATAGTTGGGCGTGGGTGGTGGTGTGTTTGCCGGAATCGAGCGCGGTGGAAATGTCGCCGGTTCGGGCGGCTTGGTTGCCGAGTAGGGCGTTGGTCAGGGTGGACTTGCCCATGCCGCTTTGTCCGAGCAGGATGTTGGTTTGCCCTTCTAAAATGGGACGCAGGATGTCGGCGTTTTCCAATGCATTGGTTTCGACCACGGGGTAGCCGAGGGTTTCGTAGAATTTGAGTTTCTCGCGCCATTGGGCGGCTTCGGGGAGGTCGGCTTTATTGAGGACGATGACGGCGTTAATGCCGGCCGCTTCGGCTGCGAGGAGGGCGCGTTGCAACAGGGCTTCGCTGGGTGAGGGGCTGGCGGCGGTTACGATGAGCAGTTGGGTAACATTGGCGGCAATCAGTTTGGTTTTCCACGCGTCTTGACGGTAGAGCAGGCTTTCGCGCGGGAGGTAGTCTTCAATCACGACTTGTTCGCCGTTGATGGGGCTGATTCGGACTTGGTCGCCGCAGGCGAAATCGACGCGTTTTTTGCGGGTGGTGGCGTCATATGTTTGGCCGTCGGGGGTGCGGACAATATAACGGCGGCCATAGCTGGTAATGATTTGGGCGGTATCGGTCATGATGGGATTTATTGTTTGGAATGGTGTGATTGTACCGAAAGTCGGCTATGGCCGTCTGAAAACTTGTTTGCACCTTTTAACTTTCTTTGGCTTGGTTTTTGGGTGTTTCTACTCTATATTTGCATGGATTTCAGTCAGTTGCTCAATCAGGTTTTGGGTGCGGCTCAAAAAGGCGGAAAAGCGGTGGCGGACAGCCCGCTCAATTCTTTCGGCGGCGGCGCGCTGACGGGTGCTTTGGCATCGATGCTGTTGAAAAAGAAAAACGCAAAGAAGCTGGTCAAGGCCGGCTCGGTCGCTGCTTTGGGTTTTCTGGCTTATAAAGGCTATCAAAACTGGAAACAAAACCAGCAGCAGGACGAATTGCCGCAAAGTGCGTTCCAACCTGCCGGCCTGATTGGTGAAAACCACAGCCGTGTGATTTTGCAAACAATGATTGCGGCGGCGGCTTCAGACGGCCTGATTGACGATGCGGAACGCGCGGCCATTGAGCGTGAAAGCGGCAGCGATGCGGAAACGGCGGCATGGTTGCAGGCGGAATATGCGCAACCGGCCTCTATCGAGCAAATTGCCGCTTCTGTCGGCAGCGACGAGGCTTTGGCAGCCGAAACTTATCTGGCGGCCCGATTGGTCTGCGCAGACTTGTCGCGCAAGGAAATCGTGTTCCTGAGCCGTTTGTCCCAAGCTTTGAATTTGGACGACCAGCTGGTCGAAAGCTTGGAAAAACAGCTCGAATTGGCTTAAGCCGGATTTAAAAGGCCGTCTGAATCCTAATTTCAGACGGCCTTTCGACTTAATTTCAGAGTAAAATAACCCTTTCGACATATTAAAGGCTGTCCGAACATGAATAAACTTTTTTCCACATTCAAAACGTTTTTAGCCGCTTCGTCCGTCTTGGTATTGGCCGCCTGTCCGAGCGGCAACGCGCCGCAATCCAAACCCTCTACGCAGGGTCAAAATACGGTTTCGCATACTGCACCCAAACCGAAAGCCACGGTTGCGCTGGCTTTGGGCGGCGGCGCATCCAAAGGATTTGCCCATATCGGGATTATTAAAGTTTTGAAAGAAAACAATATTCCGATCAAAATCGTTACCGGCACGTCCGCAGGATCGATTGTCGGCAGTATGTACGCTTCGGGAATGTCGCCCGACCGCCTCGAATTGGAAGCGGAAATTTTGGGTAAAACCGATTTGGTGGATTTGACCTTGTCCACCAGCGGCTTCATCAAAGGCGAAAAACTGCAAAACTACATCAACCGCAAAGTCGGCAACCGCCCGATGCAGCAGTTCCCCATCAAATTTGCCGCCGTTGCGACCGATTTTGAAAGCGGCAAACCGGTGGTGTTCAACGTAGGCAATGCCGGACAGGCCGTCCGCGCTTCTGCTTCGATTCCGAACGTGTTCCAACCTGTCGTTATCGGCAGCCACAAATATGTGGATGGCGGCCTGTCTCAGCCCGTACCGGTCAGCGCGGCGAAAAAACTGGGGGCAAACTTCATCATTGCCGTCGATATTTCCGCCCGTCCGGCCAAAAACGTCAGCCAAGGCATGTTCTCCTATCTTGACCAAACCATCAACGTGATGAGCCAAACCGCCTTGCGCCAAGAATTGGGCCAAGCCAATGTGGTCATCAAACCGCAGGTTTTGGAGCTGGGCTCGATTGGCGGTTTCGACCAAAAACAACGCGCCATCCAATTGGGCGAACAGGCCGCTCGCGCCGCCCTGCCTGAAATCAAACGCAAACTAGCGGCATATCAGTATTAATCATCCGCCGTTTGAACAGGCCGTCTGAAAGTATGTTTTTCAGACGGCCTTTCTTGTGCAAATCTGCTAAAATCACGCGTTTCCTACAAATCATAAAATCCTAAAAAAATGAATATCTTTTACGAAGAGTCCGGCCAATTCAAAGTTGCCTCCATCGTCCAAAAAAACGACGCCACCTACCAAGTCGATACCCAACACGGCAAACGCACCAAAGTGAAGGCAAACAATGTCTTTGCCGAGTTTGACGGCGATATGGCGGCGTTTTTGGAGAACGCACAGGCGCAGGCGGCGGACATCGACACCGATTTATTGTGGGAAGTATGCGGCGAAGAGGAGTTTACCGCCGAAGCCATCGCCGAAGAATATTACGGCCATGCACCGACCAAAACCGAGCTGGCGGCGACCTTGATTGCGCTTTACGCCGCGCCGATGTATTTCTACAAAAAAGCCAAAGGCGTGTTCAAAGCCGCGCCTGAAGAAACTTTGAAACAAGCGCTTGCCGCCATCGAACGCAAAAAACAGCAAGACGCGCAAATCGACGCTTGGGCGGAAGCCTTGAAACGCGGCGAGATGCCGTCTGAAATCGCGGCGGATTTGAAAACCATCCTGCACGCGCCCGACAAGCAGTCGCTGACCTACAAAGCCTTTACCAAAGCCGCCGATGCGCTGAAAACCTCCGCCTATGAATTGGCAAAAAAAACGGGCGGCATTACATCCATTCCCCAATACCTGCAAGACGGGTTTGAAATCAAATACTTCCCTAAAGGAACAGGTTTTCCCGATCTTCCGCTTCCTGAAATGCCCGACTTGCCCAAGGCCGACGTTACCGCCTTTTCCATCGACGACGAATCGACCACCGAAGTCGATGATGCTTTGAGCCTGACCGACTTGGGCAATGGCATGAAGCGCGTCGGCATCCACATCGCCGCGCCGTCGCTTGCCGTTAAACCGGGCGACAAAATGGAAAAAAACATCATGGAACGCTTGAGCACGGTCTATTTCCCCGGCGGCAAAATCACCATGCTGCCCGAAAACTGGATTGCCGCGTTCAGCCTTGATGCAGGCGCGTACCGCCCTGCCGTCAGCATTTATTTCGATGTGGACAGCGAGTTCAACGTCGGCGCGCCAACCTGCAAAATCGAAGCGGTCAACATCGCCGAAAACCTGCGCATTCAAGCCATCGAGCAGCATTTCAACGCCGAAACCGGCTTGGACGAAGCAGGCGAAATGATGTTTGCCCACCATCAAGACCTGATTTGGTTCTATCAATTCGCCATCGCCCTGCAAAAAGCGCGCGGCAAATACGAACCCGACCGCGCGCCGCAATACGATTACAGCATCGAATTGGATGAGGAAGGCAACGTATCCGTCGTCCGCCGCGAACGCGGTTCGCCCATCGATACGCTGGTCAGCGAGATGATGATTCTTGCCAACAGCACTTGGGCGCAAATGCTGGACGAAAACGAGCTACCCGGCCTTTTCCGCGTCCAACCGGCAGGCAAAGTGCGCATGAGCACCAAATCCGAGCCGCACATCGGCATGGGCGTGCAGCATTACGGCTGGTTCACCTCGCCGCTGCGCCGCGCCGCCGACTACATTAACCAAAAGCAGCTGATCAGCCTGATCGATGACACTGCCGAGCCGCTGTATCAAAACAGCGATGCCGAGCTTTTCGCCGCACTGCGCGACTTCGATGCCGCCTATACAGCCTACGCCGACTTCCAACGCCAAATGGAAGCCTACTGGAGCCTCGTCTATCTGCAACAGCAAGGCACGAGCGAGCTGACGGCTACCATCCTCAAAGAAGACCTCGTCCGCATTGAGGGGCTGCCGCTGGTAACGCGCGCGACCGGTATTCCGTTTGACGCGCTGCCCAAATCGCAGGCATTGTTCAAAATCACTGAATTGGATGCCGAGAAGCAGTTTATCGCGCTCAACTATCAAAAAGCCGTTTTACCGGGCTGATAACATTATTCCGTTTGAAAAAAGGCCGTCTGAACAAAGAAACAGAAATCTTTGATTTCGTTTTCATCCCTGTTCAGACGGCCTTCATCATCTAAAAATGCTACAATTCCCCTTTTCTGCCCATCATTTCAAACCATGAAAAAAAACGCCCCCCAATCCTTTGAAGAAGCCTTATCCCGCCTCGAAACCCTGACCCAGGCCATGCAAAGCAGCGAAATGCCGCTGGAAGACGCCCTGGCCGCCTATCAGGAAGGCAACGAATTGGTCAGATACTGCCAAACCAAATTGGCGGAAGTCGAGCAGAAACTGCAAGTCTTGGATGCCGGCGAACTGAAGGAGTTGAACCTTGAACCTGGCGAATGACCTTAAAACATGGCAGCAAAAAGCCCAAGCGCAAACCGAATTGCTGCTGGCGCATTTCTTGCCGTCTGAAAACCAAGTGCCGCACACGCTGCACGAAGCCATGCGTTACGTTACCCTCGGCGGCGGCAAACGGCTGCGCCCACTCTTGGTGCTTGCCGCGTCCGAATTGGGCGAAGCAAACCAAAATGCCGTCGAGCAGGCGATGGCGGCCATCGAAATGGTGCACGGCTATTCGCTGGTTCACGACGATATGCCGGCGATGGACAACGACAGCCTGCGCCGCGGCAAACCGACCTGCCATGTGCAATACGACGAAGCAACCGCCCTTTTGGTCGGCGATGCGCTGCAAACCCAAGCCTTTGATGTATTGAGCCGTCCGACAGGCCTGCCTGCCGAACGCCAGCTCGCCATGTTGTCCACGCTGGCCCAGGCATCCGGCAGTCTCGGCATGGCAGGCGGACAAGCCATCGACCTGGCCAATGTCGGCAAAGCCATGAATCAGGCCGAATTGGAACAGATGCACAGCCTCAAGACCGGCGCACTCATCCGCGCGGCCGTGGCCTTAGGCGCACTTTCCTGCCCGGACTTAACACCGGCGCAAATCCAAACCTTAGACCGCTACGCCGCCAAATTGGGCCTGGCTTTCCAAGTGATCGACGATGTATTGGACTGCGAAGCCGATACCGCCACCTTGGGCAAAACCGCCGGCAAAGATTCGGACAACGACAAACCGACCTACGTCAAACTGATGGGCCTGCACGCCGCGCGCACTTACGCAGAAACGCTGATTGCAGAAGCCGTTTCCCTGATCGAGCCATTCGGCGACAAAGCCCTGCGCCTGCGCCAACTGGCCGAGTTTGTTACTGCACGGAAAAACTAAACCTGCAAATAAAATAAAGGCCGTCTGAAACCTGATTTTAGGTTTCAGACGGCCTTTTTAACAGCCTGTTTGGCTAGTATCAACCGAATGCTGAATCTTTCAAAATATAGCTCAGAAATCCCCCGCAAACTGCGTTGACAAGCCTCAGCCTGCCTGTTTAATCCAATAGGGCATCTACAAACGCTTTGGCATTAAACGGACGCAAATCGTCGATGCCTTCGCCTACGCCGATGTAGCGGACGGGAACTGGGCGGTCAGAGGCAAGGGCGGCAAGGATACCGCCTTTGGCCGTACCGTCGAGCTTGGTGACGATCAGGCCGGTCAGGCCCAGCGCTTCGTCAAAGGCTTTCACTTGGTTGACGGCGTTTTGGCCGATGTTGGCATCAAGTACAACAATGATTTCATGTGGCGCATCAGGCATGGCTTTTTGCAACACGCGTTTCACTTTTTTGATTTCTTCCATCAAATGAAGCTGCGTCGGCAGGCGGCCGGCAGTATCGGCCAGCACGATATCGATGCCGCGCGCTTTGGCGGCTTGGACAGCATCGAAGCAAACGGCTGCGGAATCGCCTGTGGTTTGCGAAATCACGGTTACATTGTTGCGTTCGCCCCAAGCTTGGAGCTGCTCACGCGCGGCGGCACGGAAAGTATCACCTGCCGCCAACAACACAGATTTGCCCTGCGCTTGGAAGTATTTGGCCAATTTGCCGATAGATGTGGTTTTACCCGCGCCGTTGATACCGGCAAGCATAATCACGAAAGGCTCCTTGGTTTCCGGCAAGACCAAAGGTTTTTCCAGAGGCTTAATCAAGTCGTACAGCGCATCTTTCAGCGCACCGCGCAATTCGTTGCCGTCTTTGAGGCCTTTGAGGCTGACACGGTCGCGCACGTCTTTCATCAAGTATTCGGTGGCTTCCATGCCCATATCGCTGGTAATCAGCACGGTTTCCAGCTCTTCGTACAAATCCTCATCGATTTGTCCGCCGCCAAACACGCCGGCCAGCGATTTCGCCATTTTATCGCGTGATTTGGTCAAGCCTTGTTTCAAACGCGCGGCCCAACTGAGCTTGGGCTCTTCCACCGGAGCAGGGGCTTCAACCGGTGTTTCCGCAACGGTTTCTTGAGCTTGCTCGACAGCTTCGCTAACTGCTTCAACAGCTTCTTCTTTGCCCGCTTCGGCCTGTTCCGCTGCTTCTTCAGCAGCCTCAGCCGCTTCAGACGGCATCTCAGCAACGGTTTCTTGAACCTGTTCAACAGCCTCGCTGACGGTTTCAACAGCCGATTCTTTTGCCGCTTCAGCGTGTTCTTCTACTTTTTCCACTGTTTCAGACGGCGTTTCGGTCAAAGCTTCCCGAACCTGCTCGACGGTTTCACTGACAGTTTCAACAGCCGATTCGACAACTGATTCAATATGCCCTTTGACGCTTTCTGCTAAAGATTCGGCATCTTCTTTAATATTTTCAACTACTTGAGCAACTTCAGATTCTGCTTTTACTGCGGTTTCCTGAACTTGAGCCTCCTCAGGAGCCGGAGTTTCCTGTTTTTTCTTGCGACGGAAGAAGCTGAACATTAAATTTTCCTTTTAATTTTAGAAACTTGAAATAGGAAGTATTGTAGCGTATTTTACGTGGCAAGGTCGTCTGAAAATCAAGGTTGTCAGGTTTTGGCATTTCCAACGTCTAACAAGGCAAACCATCCATACAGGAAACATAGAGATGAAACCCCGTACCTTCTTTTCCCTTTGCGCCAAGTTCGGCTGCCTGCTTGCGCTGGGCGCCTGCTCATCCAAAATGATGGATACCGAAGCCGCAACCGTACCGCAGGCATTGTCCTCGTTGAAAACTCCTGACAACCGCCCTGCTAATGTTTTCTTGAAAAAAGACAAACCAACTCTGATTAAATTTTGGGCAAGTTGGTGTCCTTTGTGTTTGTCCGAATTGGGACAAACCGAAAAATGGGCGCAAGATGCGAAATTCGGTTCTGCCAATCTGATTACCGTCGCGTCTCCGGGCTTTCTGCACGAGAAAAAAGACGGCGACTTCCAAAAATGGTATGCCGGTCTGAACTATCCCAAGCTGCCCGTCGTGACCGACAACGGCGGCACCATCGCCCAAAGCCTGAATATCAGCGTTTACCCTTCTTGGGCGTTAATCGGTAAAGACGGCGACGTGCAGCGCATCGTCAAAGGCAGCATCAACGAAGCGCAGGCATTGGCGTTAATCCGCAACCCGAATGCCGATATAGGCCGTCTGAAAAATTCGTTCTACAAACCTGACACACAGAAAAAGGATTCAAAAATCATGAATACGCGCACCATCTACCTCGCCGGCGGCTGCTTCTGGGGCTTGGAAGCCTATTTCCAACGCATAGACGGCGTGGTTGACGCCGTATCCGGCTACGCCAACGGCAAAACGGAAAACCCGAGCTACGAAGACGTGTCCTACCGCAACACGGGCCATGCCGAGACCGTCAAAGTGACCTACGATGCCGACAAACTCAGTCTCGACGACATCCTGCAATACTATTTCCGCGTCGTTGACCCGACCAGCCTCAACAAACAAGGCAACGACACCGGCACGCAATACCGCAGCGGCGTGTACTACACCGATCCCGCCGAAAAAGCCGTCATTGCTGCCGCCCTCAAACGCGAGCAGCAAAAATACCAACAGCCCCTCGTCGTCGAAAACGAGCCACTGAAAAACTTCTACGACGCCGAGGAATACCATCAGGACTACCTGATTAAAAACCCCAACGGCTATTGCCACATCGACATCCGCAAAGCCGACGAACCGCTGCCGGGCAAAACCAAAGCCGCCCCGCAAGGCAAAGGCTTCGACGCGGCAAGGTATAAAAAACCCAGTGATGCCGAACTCAAACGCATCCTGACCGAAGAGCAATACCAAGTGACCCAAAACAGCGCGACCGAATATGCCTTCAGCCACGAATACGACCACTTGTTCAAACCCGGCATTTATGTGGACATCGTCAGTGGTGAGCCCCTGTTCAGTTCCGCCGACAAATTCGATTCCGGCTGCGGCTGGCCGAGCTTCACCCGCCCGATTAACGCCGCCGCCGTTACCGAACACGACGATTTCAGCTACAACATGCGCCGTACCGAAGTGCGCAGCCATGCCGCCGATTCGCACTTGGGACACGTCTTCCCCGACGGCCCAAAAGATAAAGGCGGACTGCGCTATTGCATCAACGGCGCAAGTTTGAAATTCATTCCTTTGGAAGAAATGGACGCTGCTGGCTACGGCGCGTTGAAGGGCAAAGTGAAATAACGGTTTGAATCGAAAAAGGCCGTCTGAAAAAAATTTCAGACGGCCTTTTTAATTTGTCGGATGTAGAGGGTTGGTTTCTTATCTATCAAAAAATTTTAATAACTAAGAAAGTGCACCCTACAAAAGCCTTTTAAATTCGTTTTGCCAACTCTTCGGCTTTACCCACATACAACGCAGGGGTCAGCTCAAGCAATTTGGCTTTGGCTTCTGCCGGAATTTCCAACGACTCAATAAAGAGTTTCAACACTTCAGGTGTAATGCCGTCTTTACCGCGTGTCAGGTCTTTCAGCTTCTCGTAAGGATTGGCTACGCCGTAACGACGCATTACGGTTTGAATCGGCTCGGCGAGCAGCTCCCAAGTAGCGTCCAAATCGGCAGCAAGGGCGGCAGGATTCGGCTCAAGCTTGTTCAGACCGCGCAGATGAGCGGCAAAGCCCAATACGGTATAGCCCACGCCTACGCCCATATTACGCAATACGGTGCTGTCGGTCAGGTCGCGCTGCCAACGGGAAATCGGCAGTTTTTCAGACAAAAAGCCCAATACGGCATTAGCCATACCGAGGTTGCCTTCGGAGTTTTCAAAGTCGATCGGGTTGACTTTGTGCGGCATGGTGGAAGAACCGACTTCGCCTGCTTTGACTTTTTGTTTGAAGTAACCCAAAGAAATATAGCCCCAAACGTCGCGGTTGAAGTCGATCAGAATCGTGTTGACACGGCTGATGGCTTGGAAGAATTCCGCCATATAGTCGTGCGGCTCGATTTGAATGGTGTAAGGATTGAAGGTCAGGCCGAGGCTGATTTCAACGAAGTTGCGGCAATGGGTTTCCCAATCCACATCGGGATAAGCGACCATATGGGCATTGTAGTTGCCGACTGCGCCATTAATTTTGCCGAGGAATTCTTGCGCTTGCAGGTTTTTAAACTGGCGTTGCAGGCGGTACACGACATTGGCGATTTCTTTACCCAGTGTACTTGGTGTAGCAGGCTGGCCATGCGTGCGGCTCATCATGGGGACGGCAGCCAACTCATGCGCCATGCCGGTCAGTTTTTCGATGATTTCGGCCAGTTTCGGCAGCAAAACAGTCTCACGCGCTTCTTGCAGCATCAAAGCGTGGGACAGGTTGTTGATGTCTTCGCTGGTGCAGGCAAAGTGGATGAACTCGCTGGCAGCAGCCACTTCAGGCACGCCGGAGAAGCGTTCTTTAAGCCAATATTCGATGGCTTTGACGTCGTGATTGGTGGTCGCCTCAATGGCTTTGACGGCGGCGGCATCTTCAAGTGAGAAGTTTTCGATCACTTTGTCGATTTCAGCAAGCGTAAAATCGCTGAAAGCAGGAACTTCTGCAATCTTAGGCTCGGCGGCAAGGGCTTTGAGCCAGTTTAATTCAACTTTGACACGCGCACGCATCAGGCCGTATTCGGAGAAAATCGGACGCAATGCTTCAACGGATTTGGCATAGCGGCCATCTAATGGGGAAAGTGCAGCGATAGGGTTAATCATGTCGGATCTTCCTATGGGATGAAAACCAAATTGTTTGCAATTATACATGATTTTACACTTCAAGGCCGTCTGAAAAGCAGGTTTCAGACGGCCTTTTCAGCGTATTTCTCATAAAATTCTTTTCAGAGGTTCAACTTTGCAAAATCGATTTACGATATATGCCATCTTCACGGATAATATCGGCTGACTTTCTGTAAATAATGAGGTTTTATGAATATCAAACGTTTTTCCCTAGCTGCAACCGTATTTGCGGCTTTGATGTTGAGTGCCTGTGAAACAACCACCACATCGAGCGGCGGCGGCAGCTGGACCAATATAGGCACCATCTCTGAAGGCAATATCAAAGTAGCCATTGATAAAAGCAGCATTAAAAGAAATGGCGCACTGGTTACTTTCCGCGATAAAAAAACCGTTTCCAAACTGAAAGAGGAACGTTTCGTCAACACGCCTGCCTATAAAACGGCCATCGGCAGCTGGGAAATTCATTGCTCAAACAAAACCTATCGCTTGGCAGCGCTGCAACTGATGGACGAACACGGCCGGGTGATTTCCAACCAAAGCTATACACCGACCAGCATCCGCCCAATGAGCGTCATGAGCGGCACGATTACTGAAAAACAATACGAAACAGTGTGCGGACATAAGCTTTAATCCACATTTATTCACAAAGTTATCCACAGTTTAAATATTTAAAAGGCCGTCTGAATGCTTTGAATATCAAGTTTCAGACGGCCTTTTTATGTTTTTATGGAAATTTATCTTCAAATTTATCCACAAAATTTGTTTATTCAAGAATAATTTATTACAGCGATTCTTTTACGCTCAAAATTTGCTTCATTCTTTCACAAAATACTGATTTATCCTCTAGACTGCTATGCATCAAACTGGATCTGCACTAAATGCTTTTCACACAGGTATTCCAATCTTTTGGAAAAAATTTGCTTCTCCAAATGAATACCTTTCCTTTGATGATGCAACCCTTCTTTAACGCAGCCTTGCCCCTGTTTCTCCATCAATAATCTGGCTGGGCGTTTTCTGCTTACCTATCAATCCGCCTACAACCCATACTTTCCTGCCAAACTGTCTTCTGACTTCCCTTTCCGTTTTGCACGCTCGTTTGCCTGCGCGATTGCATGAAGTAGAGACTAAAGGCATTTCCAAAACCTGACACAAACGCCTTGCACCTACATGCGCAGGAACTCTGACAGCCAATTTACTGCGTCCTTTTCCACGCAATGATGGCAATACTTTTTTGCCGACCGGCAATAAAAAAGTTTTCGGAGCAGGCCATGCTTCATGCAGCATAGTTTGGATATTTTCAGACGGCCTTTGCAGCAAAGGTTGCAACTGTTCCAAGCTATGGCCAATGACAATCATGCCTTTGTGTTGCGGTCGTTTTTTCAGATGGATCAGTTGATTGAGTGCTTTAGGCAAAGTAGGGATACAGCCCAAGCCATAGCAAGACTCGGTAGGATAGGCGACCAAACCGCCTTTTTTAAGATGCGCCTGCAACCTGCTTTGGGCTGCAGCCGATAAAATTCTGGGGAACATCATCATATACCAAGGCCGTCTGAAACTGTGATTGTCGGACAATCTGTGTTCAGACGGCCTATTTCTATTCATTATTAACGGTTGATGGCTTTATCGGCAATGTCTTTACGGTATTGCATACCATCAAAACGAATAGTTTCCAATGCCTCATAAGCCTTGCTTTTAGCTTGTGCAACATCATCGCCCAAACCGACGACACACAACACTCGGCCGCCGTTGGTTACCACTTCGCCTTTTTCATTCGTTGCAGTACCGGCATGGAAAACTTTACCGATTTGATTGGCCTTATCCAAGCCAAAGATCACATCGCCTTTTTTCGGAGAGTCAGGATAGTTTTGTGCGGCCAACACCACGCCTACGGCAGTCTGCGGATTCCATTCGGCAGCAACACTATCCAGTTTGCCGTCGATTGCTGCTTCAACCAAATCCACCAAATCACTATTCAAACGGCTCATAATCGGCTGGGTTTCAGGGTCACCAAAACGGCAGTTGAATTCGATGGTATAAGGCGCACCGCTTTTATCAATCATCAAGCCCGCGTATAAAAAGCCGGTAAACTCATGACCTTCTGCTTTCATACCGGCCACAGTCGGCAAAATAATTTCATTCATCGCACGCTCGTACACATCAGGCGTTACCACCGGAGCAGGGCTGTATGCGCCCATACCGCCGGTATTAGGGCCTTTGTCGTCATCCAACAGGCGTTTATGGTCTTGACTGGTCGCCATCGGCAAAACATGATTGCCGTCCACCATAACGATAAAGCTTGCTTCCTCGCCTTGCAGGAAATCTTCAATCACGACGCGCGCGCCTGCATTACCCATTTTATTGCCCAACAACATATCGTCGATAGCGGCATGGGCTTCATCCAAAGTCATGGCGACAATCACACCCTTACCGGCAGCCAAACCATCCGCCTTAATAACAATCGGCGCACCTTTTCGGTTGACGTAATCATGTGCCGCATCGGCATTTTCAAAGGTTTGGTATTGCGCGGTTGGAATGTTATATTTTGCCATAAACGCTTTAGCAAAATCCTTTGAGCTCTCCAACTGGGCCGCGTATTGAGTCGGGCCAAAAATCTTCAATCCGGCAGCACGGAAGTCATTGACCACACCTGCAGCCAAAGGCGCTTCAGGGCCGACTACAGTAAAGGCAATATTTTCATTACGGCAAAAATCAATCAAATCTTGATGCGCCGTTAATGCGATATTCTGAAGTTTAGGCTCAATTGCCGTTCCGGCATTACCAGGTGCAACAAAGACAGTTTCTACTTTAGACGACTGCGCCAATTTCCAAGCCAGTGCGTGTTCACGTCCACCATTACCAATAACGAGCAATTTCATACCATCTCCTTGAAGAATAGATGTTGTAAATAAAATTCAATCGATGGAATATTGTTCCATCTTGCATAGCTGTTTCAAATTAAGAATAATATTGCACCAAGACAACCATACTCTAATTTCAAACAACGAAAGGACAAATCATGCAAAAACGTATTGACGAAATTCAAAGCAAATACCGCGAATGGTGCGAATTACTGCCGCAACTGGAAGCAGATATCGCCCGCTGGAAACATGCTGCAAGCCTCATGCAGGACATGGATGAATTCTATACCAACGAATACCAAGCGTGTCATCAAGCCATTGAAGAAGGTGCAGATGTTGATTTGCGCACACAGGGCGAATACAGCATCATGAGCGAAGATGCCCTATGGAACGCATTGGGGGAATTTCATCAACTGGCTTGGGAACATTTGCGCTCAAGCGTAAATGCTTTAGACAGATACCAAGGCTAAAACATCAAAGGCCGTCTGAAACTTTTGATTAATCAAATATGTTCAGACGACCTTTTATTCAAACGGCTTCTCAGTATTTACTTCAATTTGGCGCGTATTTTTCCAGGCGGCAATACAGGCTTCATAATCGGCCAACGCTATTTTTACTGTCAACTTACAATCCAGCTGCAAATCCTGTTCCACAATATCGGCCTGATATTGTTTGGCAATCCGTATCGCCTCATTCAAAACTGGATATTCACACTTCAACCAAACCGTTTTTTCAACATTCTTTTCAACAACTTCAGCTATCGCCAGTGCCTGAGCCGTTGATTCCTTATAGGCATGAATCAAACCGGGAACGCCTAATAGCGTACCGCCAAAATAACGCACAACCACAACCAACACATCCGTTACGCCGACAGAATCAATCTGCCCCAGAATAGGGCGGCCAGCGCTCCCGGACGGTTCTCCGTCATCATTTGCGCGAAACTGCATTCCATCCACACCCAATCGGTAGGCGTAGCACCAATGTCGTGCTTTGTGATGCTCTTCCTTTAATGGGTCGAGATATTTCTTCACATCAGCCAACGTGCGGATCGGATAGGCATATGCGATGAAGCGGCTGCCTTTATCTTTAAATTCAGCCTGTGTCGGTGTGGTAATGGTTTTATAGGTTGTAATCATGCCGAAATATTTTCAGACGGCCTTTTATAACAAAGGCCGTCTGAACGTTTCACGTGAAACATTAGTTTTTCAGTGCTTCTGTCAGTTGAGGCACAACTTCAAACAAATCACCAACCAAGCCGTAGTCTGCCACATTGAAAATAGGCGCATCAGCATCTTTGTTGATGGCAACAATTACTTTACTGTCTTGCATACCGGCAACGTGTTGGATAGCACCGGAAATACCGATAGCGAAGTACAGTTGCGGCGCAACCACTTTACCGGTTTGACCCACTTGGGCATCGTTTGGCGCATACTCGGCATCCACTGCCGCACGGGACGCACCAATCGCCGCACCCAAAACATCAGCCAAAGGAGTCAACACTTCATTGAATTTTTCAGCACTGCCCAATGCACGGCCACCGGAAACAATCACTTTTGCCTGAGTCAATTCAGGGCGGTCAGATTGGGAAAGTTGACGGTTTACGAAACGGCTCAGGTTTTGAGCAGGTGTTGCCTCAACATTAACCACTTCTGCATTACCGCCTTGTCCGGCAGCATCAAATGCTGTCGCACGGAAAGTCAGCACCAGTTTTTCAGAATTGGATTGAACAGTTTCAAACGCATTACCGGCATAAATCGGACGGACGAATGTCGAGTTATCCACAACTTCGGTTAAATCGGAAACTTGTGGCACATCCAATAGGGCTGCTGCTCGGGGCAGAAGATTTTTGCCAAACGCAGTTGCAGTCGCAGCCACATAGCGGTAATCCGCAGCCAGTTTAACAACCAAAGGCGCCAATTCTTCTGCCAAACCTTCAGCGTAATAGGGCGCATCGGCTACCAAAACTTTCGCCACACCTGCAATCTGTTTTGCCTCTTCAACCACCGCAGCAGCATTACTACCGGCGACCAATAAATCTACATTCCCTAATTTGGCGGCAGCCGTTACCGCATGCAAAGTAGCAGGATTCAAATGTTGGTTATTATGTTCCGCAATAATCAATACGCTCATTTCATACTCCTTAGATCACTTTGGCTTCGTTTTTCAGCTTTTCAACCAACTCGGCAACATCAGCCACTTTCACACCGGCTTGACGTGCTTTAGGTTCGGCAAATTTCACGGTATTTAAACGCGGAGAAATATCCACAGCCAAATCGGCAGGACTTAATTTTTCCAAAGGCTTTTTCTTTGCCGCCATGATATTAGGAAGTTTGACAAAACGTGGTTCGTTCAAACGCAAATCCGCACTGATGACCGCAGGCAGCTTCAACGCAACAGTTTCTTCGCCGCCGTCAATTTCACGGGTTACCAATACTTCTTCGCCTTCAATTTGCACTTTTGATGCAAAAGTACCTTGAGCCGCATTCAA
>ERZ1674155.68-NODE-68-length-18738-cov-29.981159_pt1 | contig 18738 bp, 10 predicted proteins | sample MGYA00581305_ERZ1674155 | MGnify/ENA primary metagenome ERZ1674155 (study PRJEB41354, sample SAMEA4873344) | human saliva metagenome | biome: human-associated habitat [ENVO:00009003]; feature: mouth environment [ENVO:08000002]; material: saliva material... | reverse complement strand
AATGCCTTCAGTTCAACAGCGTCAATGTTTTGGAAAACCTCTTGCCTGACGTGCATCTTTGGCTGGTTCCGCCACACCGCGCCGACCGCTTACACGAACATTTCCCTCATATCGAATGGCAAACCAAAGCCATACCCCAATACACCCCAACTCCCCTAAAACCTTGGTTCAGACGGCCTGAACATCAAGCCGCGCCCGAACATGTCCTGATTATCGGCGCAGGCATTGCCGGCGCAGCGACCGCGCGCAAACTGGCGGAGCACGGTGTACGCGTTACCGTTTTAGAGGCCGGAAAAGCAGCACAGGCAGGCAGCGGCAACCGCCAAGGCTTGCTCTACGCCAAAATCTCGCCACACGATACCGAACAAACCGAGCTGCTGCTGACAGGCTACGGCTACACGCGCCGATTACTGGAAGACTTGCTGCCCAACTCCGACGCATGGGGAGGCGACGGCGTATTGCATTTGAATTTTGACGACAGCGAACGCAAACGCAATCAGGCCTTAGGTTTGCAACACCAGCATAAACACCTTTACCGCAGCGTATCTGCCGAAGAAGCCGCACACATTGCAGGCATAGACGTATTTTCAGACGGCCTTTACTGGCCGCAAGGCGTATGGCTGAATCCGCCCGCCGTCGTGCATGCCTTATTGAACCATCCGCTGATCGAGTTACACGAACACTCGCCGCTGACCGCCGTATCGCATGACGGCGCACAATGGATAGCACACACGCCAAACGCTCATTTCAATGCCAGCCATATCGTTTACTGTATGGGTGCGCACAGCCCGACTGCCGCCGACACCAACGTCTCCGTCCTGCCTTTCCGCCAAATCCGCGGACAAACCGGCGTTGTGTCCGCCAGCCCGTTTTCACAAAAACTGCGTTGCGCCATTTCCGGCGAAAGCTACATCAGCCCAAGCTGGCAAGGCCACCACTGCTACGGCGCGACATTTGTGCTCAACAGCAACGATGAAACTTGGTATCCGCACGAAGAAACCGACAACCGCGCCGCCTTGCACCAGCTTAATCCGCCATTGGCACAATCCCTATTTTCAGACGGCCTGCAAACTCCCCCGCTCCAATCCACACAAGGCCATGCCGCCCTGCGTTGCGACAGCCTCGACCACTTGCCCGTTGTCGGCGCACTCGGCGACATCGCCGCCATGCAGTCCGCCTACGCCAAGCTGGCATTGGACAAAAACTACCGCCTCGACAAAATCCCCTGCCCTTACCTGCCCAATGCCTACATCAATACGGCACACGGCACACGCGGCCTGGCGACAGCCCCCATCTGCGCCGCCGCCATTGCGGCCGAAATACTCGGTTTGCCGCATCCGCTATCGCAAAGGCTGAGAACCGCGCTATACCCCAACCGCACCATCATCCGCGCGATTGTTCGGCAGCAGCCGTTGTTATCCGTTTAAAGATTTCGTTTTAAATAAAAAAGGCCGTCTGAAAGTCATCAAAACTTTCAGACGGCCTTTAGCTATCCGTTAACTGCTTAGAATTTCCATTCCAGCGATACGGCGTAATTGCGGCCTGGGGCATAGTAGCGTTCCAAGCCCTGGGCTGCTGATTTAGTATCACTTGTGCTTAAAGAGTTAATAGTCGATCTCGGATTGATGCCGCGCAAGCTGTCCCATGTATGGTATTTCCGGTTAAACAGATTGTAAACGCCCGCCCGTAAAGTCATACGTTTTACCGGTTTGTAGTAGCCGAATACATCCACAACAGTTGCCGCTTTATTCAACCAACGGAAGTCAATTTTATCCTCCCTATACTCTGTGGCTTTGCATTCCCTATCTCCAGTCCAATAATCAAATTCCCAGCGTGTACAATAAGGATTCTGCTCGGTTATTTGAGCATCTTTGGCTTTTTTCCGAGCCATATAGCTGACGCGGGAGAAAATACCCCAACGCTCGTCAGGAGATTCGTAATCGAATCCGAGTACCAACTTCAACGGCTGGATAGATAGCATACTTCCACGATCGCTAGACAACTTGCCTTTACTATAACCCAATGCACCAGATACTTTAAAACCTTCCGGCACGGGCATTACTTGATGCAGATTCAACTCACCTTTAAATTCGACACCCTGCACCCTCGCTTTATCGATATTAACCATTTGCTGACCAATGCTGGTAAGTGTTGGATTACAATATTTAGGATTATAATAACAACTATGCTCATTGTAGTACTCATTAGGCACCTGATACGTTTTTTCTTCCTCAAATAAGAAATTACGGTAACGGGTCTGATACAGGCTAAAATCCAGCAATCCTTTGTCATTCTTTCCACGCAGTGACAGAGTTTGGTTTAGACTGCGCTCTGCTTTCAACGATGGGTTAGCAATCCAATTACCGTAAGGGCTGGTATAAGTAAAATACATTTCCGATGCTGTCGGTACGCGATGCCCCGTATTGATTTGGTAAGCAGCACGCCAAGTATCATTAAAGCGGTAGTCCAAACCTAAAACGCCGTTCCATGTATTAAAACTTCTTGCGGCCGGATTGCCATCGTTAATACAGGTCTTCTTACAAAGCGTATCAGGCTTGAAAGCCTGTGGTTTTACCTTCTCATGATCATAACGCACCCCCGCATTTACGGAGAACTTATCGCCAAAAGTAATTTTATCCTGCAATGAAAAACCGAATTGATCCGTCTTCATAGGACGCATAATCGTGTAGTGTTCACGGCCAGTTATATTGCCTGTTGAATTAAAATCTAAATCATCATTTACATTTTCAAAGTCGCGACGACTGGCAAAAGTCTTAAACGATAATCTGTGTTCGCTTTTCCACAATGAGAAAGGCTGGCTGTCCAAGCGGAAGGTAATGCGCTTGTATTTGGTATCCATATTCCGCTCGTCTCTATCAGCCATAAAGCCGTTGTGATACTGAAAACCCGTATCCCAATTTCCAATACCACGTACCATATCTCCTTTATAGTTTATCGCCCCGTTGCGGGTTTTCTGATAATCCAAGTCCGTACGTAGCAAAGCAAGAACGGAAGAGGCAGGTGTCCACTCGTGGTTTAGGTTAATATTGGTGCGTTTCTGCACATCGTCTGCCTCCCTCCAAGAACTTGTCAGGGAGTAAGTTTTTTCATAAGTGTAATTGCTGTTATTTTGTCCATTAACAGAAAAACCGAAACGGTGTGCGTCAACCGGTTGCCAGCCTAATTTCACCAAATAACTGTGATTATTATGTTTGGACGGATCTGGATGAATGCGTGCCGAGCCGCGCTCTGCCTGATCCTGCTTATCCAATTCGCCCGACCCTACAAAATCAACGACATCTCCGCCTCTGCTTTTCATTTCGTGCCCGTGTCGGCGGGAATATAAAACCACGGCATCAAAAACATTGCCCGCATAGCCGAAACCTACGGTATTCGCCCACTCTCTATTTTTGCTTGCATAACCGCTACGAAGAAGCGCACCAAAATTTTGTTCCGGCAAAACAATATCCCGCGCATCAAGCGTGCGGTAGTTGACGTTACCACCCAAAGAGCCGCTGCCGCTTTCAAAGGAATCCGCACCTTTCGTGATATCCACACCTTTAACCATCTCAGTATCGATACTTAGGCGAGAATTGTTAAAATTGCCATAACGCGCATAGAGTGAATTTTCTTCCGAGCTAGGCAATGCCACACCGTCGATACTGATACCTACACGGTTATCTTCCACACCGCGCATGGCAAAGCCTTTCATGCGACGACCATCATCAGAAACACCAACATCAGAAGAGTAACGCACCAAATCGCGTGTATCCCGAATCATTTGTTCTTGAATGGTTTTAGCCTTTACTCGTTCCACAGTGGTAGCTGCATTGCGCTGACCTTTAACGCGGACTTCTTTTATCTCTGCTTTAACGGGTGTGGTTTCGGTTGCAGCTTCATCCGCTGCCAAGACTGGATTGCCGAAAATACTGCCGACCAGCGCGGCAATAGGAAGCATGTGTAATGGTTTCATATTATCAACTCAAGATGTAATGGATTGTTCATCCATCAGTTAATGCATAAAAAATTTCTGATAATCATTAATGATTAATAAGACAGCAACCCGTACAACTAAATCTGTGTCGTGTAATTAAAGGTCTCTGCAAACATCCATGCCGAGACCTTGTTTGTTTCATTATTTTTAATGTCTGTGCGGCGTCATGCCTTCGGGGGCTTCTGTGCCTTCCGGTAAGCCGAAGGTTTCACGCAGAATCACTTTATAGAAGGCAAATGCTTCCTGCGCGCCTTGAATGGCTTCTGCTTCTGCTTCCGGAGTTAAGTTCAGGGCATTCAGGTGCTCGACGAAGGCGCGCCAGTGTTTGCCGCGGCCGTTGGGATGCGGGGCCAGGTGGCGTGCGCCGTGTTCGCCGTTGTATTCGAGTTTTTGAGCGTGTTTGAACAAGAAAGCGGCGCCCAAATTAGAACCTTCGGCGCAATAGAGCCAGCCGATGGCTTTATTACCTGTTTCATGCGGCAATTCTTTGTCAAATTTGTAAGGCTCTTCGCCCAAGTCTTTTAGGTCTTGGGTTACGGCATCGTAACGCGCCATGTATTCGAGTTCGGGAATGGCTTTGTTTAATTCGGCATCTTTATAGATGTGATCGACAGCTTTGTGGAAAACTGATTGGAGTTTCAAAAATTTGATGTAGTTTTCTTTGCTGACGAAAGGCTGGACAAACATAACCAAGTTATCAACGCTGTCGTGTGTAACTGTGGTTTGCTCTTTCAGGCGTTTGGCGAAAGTCAGCTCTTGTGTTTCACTCATGATGTTTCCTTTGAATAGGGGACAAACGGCTTCAGACGGCCTCTATTGTGTTGAAATGCCGTCTTCTTTGAAAAAATCGTTTTAAAAATAAAGAATGTAACTTTTTAAATGCTTCCGGCTCAGTGTTGGCGTGCCTTTTGCAATTCAATAAGTCTCATCATTTTTTATAATTAGAATATATATCATTTTTATTTCAATGGCAATAAACTCAATTGGGTCTTATTAATAAAATCTAACGGCCCATAGCCAGCGTCTTCTAAAACCTTTGCTGCCTTTTCAGACGGCCTTCTTATGAAGCAGCCGCCATTTAACCAAATATCTGCTAAATTTGGGCTATCCTGCTGTTTTCCTTTATAATGCGACACTCTTTGCACCTTCTTTATCCCCTGCCGAACCATGAAACGGATTCCTGCCTACCATCGCTGGTGGCGCTACAAGTCTTATCTTCCTGATGCGACGCTGCCTGCACATACGGTGGAATGCCCGGATTGCGGCTGCCGTATGGATATTCCGCGCCTGCGTCAGGGGCAGGAAGCGCATTGTCCGGTGTGCAACCATGAAATTGTGGAGGTGGAAAACAATCCGTATATCGCGCCGATCGCCTATGCGCTGACAACCTTGATTCTGATGGCGTTTGCGTACAATATGGTGTATATCCGGGTGGATTTGTTCGGCGTGACATCGATTTTGTCGTTGCCGCAAATGATGCGGCTTTTGATTTCGCTGGATTATGGTTTTCTGGCGGAAGTGATGTTTATCCTTACTTTCGGTGCGCCTTTATTGTTTTTACTGCTCTGCCTGTATGTTTATACGGCTTTGATACGCGAAAAGGCCTACCCTGCGCTGCGCTTTGCTACGCGTGTATTGGTGCGGCTGCGTCATTGGATTATGGTGGATGTGTTTTTCATTTCCACTTTGGTGGCGTATATCAAGCTCTCTTCTGTGGCGGCGGTGGAATTCGGCTCGGCGTTTTATCTGATGTTTCCGCTGTCGGTCATGTTGATTCGGACTTCGGTATCGATTCCGCAGCATTGGGTTTATTATAAGATTCACCGTTTAACCGGCGGCCATGCGGTTCAGACGGCCACTGAAGACAAAATCTGTTGCAGCCGTTGCCTGTATTTCCGCGATAAAGACGAGCAGCCTTGCGGCGTATGCGGTGCGGACTTATACCGTCGCCGCCCGAAAAGCCTGAGCATTTCGCTGGCGTTTTTAGTCGCGGCGTTTATCCTGTATTTCCCTGCCAACATCCTGCCGATTATGATTTCGTCAAATCCGACGGCTTTGGAGATCAATACGATTTTCAACGGCATTGTTTATATGTGGGACGACGGCGACCGGTTGATTGCGGTGATTATTTTCAGCGCGAGCATCATGGTGCCGGTATTGAAGATTATCGCGATGGCGGTTTTGATTTATTCCGCATACTTCAAACCCGTGATGAGCGCGGACAAGATGTCGGTTTTGTATCGGATTACCGAATCCATCGGCCGCTGGTCGATGATCGATATTTTTGTGATTATTATTTTGATGAGTTCGTTCCACACCAATATGGCGCGCGTCGTGCCGGGTGGTGCGGCGATTTACTTCTGCCTGGTTGTTATTTTGACCATGCTTTCGGCCTATTATTTCGATCCCCGTCTGATTTGGGACAAACAACAGCAGCTTTCAGACGGCCTTGATTCTGACCAGACCTTAAAACAATGAAAAAACACGATTCTTCACCCAATTATCACGCCCCGGCGCGTGTCAAGAAAACCAATGTCTTCACTTCTGTCGTGTGGCTGATTCCGCTGATTGCGCTGATTGCCGGCGGCTGGCTTTTGTTTAAAGACATCCGCAACCGCGGCCCTGTCGTTACGCTGTTGATGGACAGCGCCGAAGGCATCGAAGTCAACAACACCGTTATTAAGGTATTGAACGTCGATGTCGGACGCGTTACCCGCATCAAATTGCGCGACGACCAAAAAGGCGTGGAAGTTACCGCCCAACTCAGCGCCGATGCCAAAGACCTTATCCGCAGCGATACCCAATTTTGGGTGGTCAAACCGCGTATCGACCAAAGCGGCGTTACCGGCTTGGGAACCTTGCTTTCCGGCTCATATATTGCATTTACACCGGGCAAAAGCCAAGAAACCAAAGACGTATTTGTCGTCCAAGACATTCCGCCGATTGCCGCCATCGGTCAAAGCGGCCTGCGCCTGAATTTGATCGGCAAAAACGACCGCATCCTCAACGTCAGTAGCCCGGTTTTGTATGAAAACTTTATGGTCGGCCAAGTAGAAAGCGCGCATTTCGACCCGTCCGACCAAAGCGTGCATTACACCATTTTCATCCAAAGCCCCAACGACAAACTGATTAATTCGGAAAGCCGTTTCTGGTTGGAGAACGGCATCAATATCGAAACCACAGGCAGCGGCGTCAAACTCAACTCCGCTCCTCTGCCTGCCCTGCTGTCGGGCGCGATTTCGTTTGATTCGCCGAAAACCAAAAACAGTAAAAACGTCAAAAGCGAAGACAGCTTCACGCTTTATGACAGCCGCAGCGAAGTGGCCAATCTGCCTGACGACCGCTCGCTGTATTACACCGCATTCTTCAAACAATCCGTACGCGGCCTGACTGCCGGTTCTCCCGTCGAATACAAAGGCCTGAATGTCGGCGTGGTTTCCGATGTTCCTTATTTCGACCGCAACGACAGCCTGCATTTGTTTGAAAACGGCTGGATTCCCGTGCGCATCCGCATTGAGCCTTCCCGTTTGGAAATCAATGCCGACGAGCAAAGCAAAGAGCATTGGAAACAACAATTCCAAGCGGCTTTGAGCAAAGGTCTGACCGCCACCATTTCCAGCAACAACCTGCTGACTGGCAGCAAAATGATTGAGTTGAACGATCAGCCTTCCGCCTCGCCCAAGCTGAGACCACACACTGTTTACGCAGGCGATACCGTTATCGCTACACAAGGCGGCGGTTTGGACGATTTGCAGGCAAAAGTGGCCGACTTGTTAGACAAATTCAACAATCTGCCATTGGATAAAACCGTTGCCGGCTTGAACGGCTCGCTTGCCGAGCTCAAGTCCACACTCAAATCTGCCAATGCCGCCCTAAGCTCCATCGACAAACTGGTCGGCAAACCGCAGACACAAAACATCCCGAACGAGTTGAACCAAACCCTGAAAGAATTGCGTCAAACCCTGCAAGGCGTATCGCCTCAATCGCCTATCTATGGCGACGTACAAAATACGCTGCAAAGTTTGGACAAGACTTTAAAAGACGTTCAACCCGTGATTAATACTTTGAAAGAAAAACCCAATGCGCTGATTTTCAACAGCAGCAGCAAAGACCCTATCCCGAAAGGAAGCCGATAATGCGCCTCTTCCCGATTGCCGCCGCCCTGACGCTTGCCGCCTGCGGCACCGCGCAAAGCACACAATATTTCGTCCTGCCCGACAGTCAATATATTCGTCCGGCTGCACAAGGCAATGAAATCGCGGTCAAAGTCAACCTTGCTGAACCGCTTGCCAACGGCGGCCTCGTTTACCAAACCGATGCCTATCATGTGAATCTGGCGAAAAACCACCTTTGGGCAGCACCGCTCGATGGCGCGTTGGCGGCCAACCTCAGCAACAAGCTCAACCGCCTCAATCCGCATCGCACCTTTGTGCCTGCTTCACGCAGCCAAAGCAGCCAAACCCTGAAAGTCTATATCGAAGCCTTCCAAGGCAGCTATCAGGGGCAGACCACCATCAGCGGTTATGCACAATGGCCGGACGGACGCAGCAAACCGTTTAACGCCGTCACGCCGCAGCAAGGCGACGGCTATACCGCCATGCTCGAATCGTTGGAAAACGGCTTGTCACAGGTTGCCGATGCGATTACCTATTAAACAAAAAGGCCGTCTGAAAGATGTTCAGACGGCCTTTTTCATGTTTCAAACATTCATTACAACGCGCGGTCAAAATACAGAGCCACGCCGGATCGCTCGCTCATCGCCAGCAAATAATCCATCAATTTTTGCGGCCATTGAATACCGCGCACAACGGTCAGGTTGCGCAAAATAGGGAAAGTCAGGATATCTTCCAAACTGATTTCACCTCCCAAACCCTCGCCTTCACACACCAGCGTTTCCAGTTCGGCCAAGTCTTGATGCAGACGCTCCAGATACTGCGCCGTTTTGTTCAGATTAGTCTCGAAATTGCCGATATTTTTCTCTTTTTTGTCGATATAGTATTGTTTCGCTTCATCGGTCTCAAACTCGGGCAGGTCGATTTTAACCATGCGCGGCTGTACCAATTTGTTATTGTATTCGCCCACTTTGTCCAACCAAGCCTGCACTTCTGGACGAACCTCTTCTTTCAGACGGCCTTGATCGATATAGCGGACAATATCCAAACTTTCACCCATAAACGAACCGTCTTCTTTTTGCAAAATCGGCACTTGTTTTGAGCCAATCATGCCAATCGGCGTAGCTTCGTCATCGTTCGCCAAGACAACCTCTTCTACCGCCACATCGCGCAAGCCGAAAATCATCCGCGCACGGACGCAAAACGGGCAATGGTCGTAAATATACAGTTTCATCGAAATGCTCCTTAAAATTTCAAAACGGTTAACCATAACACCCAAGGCCGTCTGAAACAAGGCTTCCTGAAACATGCGCCACCTTTGCATACAAATCTAGGGCTGCCGACAATAAACTGTTACAATGGCAACGTTTTTATCAAAAAGAAAAAAACGCACGCCATGACCACTATTCGCCAAACGCCCCAAACATCGAGCGCAACGCTGGAAGGCCTCCTCGCATGGTTCGACGGCTATGTTGCCGCGCTGCCTGATCCCGATAAAAACCTGATTCAGACGGCCTTTGACCTGGCTAAAGAACATTATCCCGCCGATGCCCTAACGACTTACGGCGAGCCTTTAATGGAACATTTCCTCGGTTCGATGCAAATCGTTAGCGAACTCGATCTCTTGCCCGATGCCGTAGCCGCTACGATTTTGTCCGACATAGGCAAATACGTTCCCACTTGGCAAGAATTGGTTGCCGAACGCTGTAACAGCACCGTTTGCGAGCTGGTCAAAGGCGTAGACGAAGTACAAAAACTGACCCAATTCGCACGCGTGGACAGCCTTGCCACGCCGGAAGAGCGCGCCCAACAAGCCGAAACCATGCGTAAAATGCTGTTGGCGATGGTTACCGACATCCGCGTCGTCCTGATCAAACTGGCCATGCGTACGCGCACCCTGCAATTTTTAAGCAACGTTCCTGACAACCCTGAAAAGCGCGCCGTTGCCAAAGAAACCCTCGACATTTTTGCCCCGCTCGCCAACCGCTTGGGCGTGTGGCAACTCAAATGGCAGCTCGAAGATTTGGGCTTCCGTCATCAAGAGCCGGAAAAATACCGCGAAATCGCCCTGCTTTTGGACGAAAAGCGCACCGAGCGCCTCGAATACATCGAAAACTTCCTCAATATCCTGCGTACGGAACTGAAAAAATACAATATTCATTTTGAAGTTGCCGGAAGACCGAAACATATCTACTCCATTTACAAAAAAATGGTGAAGAAAAAGCTCACTTTCGACGGCCTGTTCGACATCCGCGCCGTGCGGATTTTGGTCGACACCGTTCCCGAGTGTTACACCACGCTGGGTATCGTCCACAGTCTCTGGCAGCCGATTCCGGGCGAGTTCGACGACTACATCGCCAACCCGAAAGGCAACGGCTATAAAAGTTTGCACACCGTTATCGTCGGCCCGGAAGACAAAGGCGTGGAAGTCCAAATCCGCACCTTCGACATGCACCAATTCAACGAATTCGGTGTCGCCGCCCACTGGCGTTATAAAGAAGGCGGCAAGGGCGATTCCGCTTACGAACAGAAAATTGCCTGGTTGCGCCAACTCTTGGACTGGCGCGAAAACATGGCCGAAAGCGGCAAGGAAGATCTTGCCGCCGCCTTCAAAACCGAACTTTTCAACGACACGATTTATGTTTTGACCCCGCACGGTAAAGTCCTCTCCCTGCCTACGGGCGCTACTCCCATCGACTTTGCCTATGCCCTGCACAGCAGCGTGGGCGACCGTTGCCGCGGTGCAAAAGTCGAAGGACAAATCGTGCCGCTGTCCACGCCTTTGGAAAACGGACAACGTGTTGAAATCATTACTGCAAAAGAAGGCAATCCTTCCGTCAACTGGCTCTACGAAGGCTGGGTCAAATCCAACCGCGCCATCAGCAAAATCCGTGCCTTCATCCGCCAGCAAAATGCGGATACCGTTCGCGAAACAGGCCGGGCCCAACTGGACAAACAGTTGTCAAAAATCTTCCCCAAACCCAATCTGCAAGCATTGGCGGAAAAACTCGGCTTCAAAAAAACCGACGAACTCTATACGGCCATCGGTCAGGGCGAGATTTCCAACCGCGCCATCAGCAAGGCCTGCGGTGCTTTGATCGAACCGGCTCCAGTACCGGTTGACGAGACCAATATTGTCAAACAGTCCAAAATCAAAAAAGGCGGCAAAAACGGCATTCTGATTGACGGCGAAGACGGCCTAATGACCACGCTTGCCAAATGCTGCAAACCCGCGCCGCCCGATGATATTGTCGGCTTTGTTACCCGCGACCGCGGCATTTCCGTCCACCGCTGCACCTGCCCTTCTTTCCGCCACCTTGCTGAGCAGGCGCCGGAAAAAGTGTTGAACGCAAGCTGGGCAGCCCTGCAGGAAGGACAAGTGTTTGCCGTCGATGTCGAAATCCGCGCCCAAGACCGCTCCGGTTTGCTGCGCGACGTTTCGGATGCGCTGGCGCGGCACAAGCTCAACGTTACCGCGGTGCAAACCCAATCGCGTGATTTGGAAGCCAGCATGCGCTTTACCCTTGAAGTCCGCCAAGTCAACGACCTGCCGCGCGTATTAGCCAGTCTGGGCGACATCAAAGGCGTTTTAAGCGTAACGCGCTTATAATTTCCATCTCCCCATCTAAAGGCCGTCTGAAAGTATTGCTTTCAGACGGCCTTTCACACATCGGCTGCCAATATATAACCTACGCTTCTATCCTTACAATCAGCCGTTATTTCCTGTCCGCCATATTCTCAGGCAAACTCGCCATCCGTATGATAAAGAAAGATATTTTTATTCTTATATTAACCTTAAGGAAACTTCATGGATACCCGAGACCTGTTCCCTCATGAAATTTTGCAGGACGCCATCGGCAAGAGTTGCGCCAAATCCGAGTTCAGCATCAAAATGTTGGTGATTTTGAGTTTTTTAGGCGGCGGCTATGTCGGCTTCGGCTATCTTGCCTGCCTGCGCGTCATCAGCGGCATTCCTGCCGAATGGAACGGCCTGGCCGCCCTTTTGGGCGCGTCCGTGTTCCCTATCGCGCTGATTTGTATCTTAATCGGCGGCGGTGAGCTGGCAACAGGCAATATGATGATTATGGCTTTGGGCAGATTGACCGGCCGCGTCAGCACCTACAAACTGGTACGTAACTGGCTCATTGTCAGCTTGGGCAATCTGGCAGGCGCCGTTGCCATGGCCTATTTTCTCGGCCACTACGTCGGCCTTGCCGAAGGGCCGGCCACAGCGAAAACCATTGCCATTGCCGAAGCTAAAATCAATATGGACTTCGGCCGCGCATTCGTTTCCGCCATCGCATGTAACTGGATGGTGTGTATGGGTATCTGGTTTTACTTCGGCGCACGCCATACTTCAGGACGAATCTTGGCCATGTGGTTCCCGGTTATGATCTTCGTATTAATCGGCTTTCAACACTTTGTTGCCAATATGTTCATCATTCCGGCCGGCATTTGGGCGGGCGCAAACGTCAGCTGGGGTCAATTTTTCTACAACATGATTCCCGTTTTCTTAGGCAACGTCCTCGGCGGATCATCCTTTGTCGCGGCCTCTTATCTCTTTGCTTACAAACACTTATTAAAAGACGATTTTTCTATTTAATGTAGTCTTTTTTTTTCTAAAAACCCCGTATCTGCCCGACACAGATACGGGGTTTCTGCACAAGGCCGTCTGAAAGTCCAAGTCGTTTAATTACTTTTTCTCTTTAATCCCCAAAAAACATCAGGAAAGATAGTTTCACACACTTTCCTTCGTCATCATCGGTAAAAATTTATATATTTTTATGTTTTTAAATGACTTAGCCAAAAGACGGCATCAATTTCGAATAAAGGCTGAGTTCTTCGCTTTGCAAAAGCGACTTTTTGCGGTATGCTGGTTTAAATTATTTACAATTTAATGCATTAAGATTTCGTATTTTATTGTATTTGAAAATAATTTATCCTGTCTCTCTCGCAAAAAACAGGATTTTTAAGCTGTATTTTTATTAGAAAAAAGTTTGGGTATGAATTGCTTGCAATTTCAAACCCGTTTTAAAAGTTAGATGAGGAATAAGTACATGAATCCCATGTATATCACTTTCGCGATCTATTTGGTCGCCGTACTACTGATCGGCCTTGCCGCCTATTTTTCAACCCGCAACTTCGACGACTACATCCTCGGCGGCCGCAGCTTGGGCCCGTTCGTGACCGCGATGTCTGCCGGCGCTTCTGATATGTCAGGTTGGCTCTTGATGGGTTTGCCCGGTGCCATTTACCTGAGCGGTTTGAATGAAGCTTGGATTGCCATTGGTCTGATTGTAGGCGCATACTTCAACTGGCTTTTGGTTGCAGGCCGTCTGCGCGTGCATACCGAATACGCCAACAACGCACTGACGCTGCCTGACTACTTCTTCCACCGCTTCGGTGCCGGCGGTCACTTGATGAAAGTGGTTTCCGCACTGATTATCTTGTTCTTCTTCACTATTTACTGTGCTTCAGGCATCGTGGCCGGTGCTACCCTGTTCCAAAGCCTGTTCCACGGTATGTCTTACAATCAAGCCATGTGGCTGGGTGCCGGCGCAACCATCGCCTATACTTTCTTGGGTGGTTTCTTGGCCGTAAGCTGGACCGATACCCTGCAGGCTTCTTTGATGATTTTTGCATTGATCCTGACCCCTGTAATGGTGTACTTGGGCTTGGGTGGTGCAGATCAAATGAATGCCGCTATGCAACAAGTTGCCGCTTCTACCGGTAAAGAATACGGCAGCCTGTTTGCCGGAACGACCGTCATCGGCATTATCTCCACCGCGGCTTGGGGCTTGGGCTATTTCGGCCAACCGCACATTTTGGCCCGCTTCATGGCTGCCGAAAGTGCCAAATCCCTGGTTTCTGCACGCCGCATCGGTATGACTTGGATGATTCTGTGTATGGCCGGTGCCGTGGCTGTCGGCTACTTCGGTATCGCTTACTTCGGTGCCAACCCTGCCCACGTTGATGAAATGAACGGCAACCACGAACGTATCTTCATCGCTTTGGCCACCCTGCTTTTCAACCCTTGGATTGCCGGTATCATCTTGAGCGCGATTCTCGCCGCCGTAATGTCCACCCTGTCTTGCCAATTGTTGGTTTGCTCCAGCGCGATTACCGAAGACTTCTACAAAGGCTTCCTGCGTAAAAAAGCACAACAAGCCGAGTTGGTATGGATTGGCCGTCTGATGGTTTTGGCGATTGCCGTGATTTCCATCCTGATTGCTTCTGATCCTAACAGCAAAGTATTGGGCTTGGTAGCTTACGCATGGGCAGGTTTTGGTGCCGCATTCGGCCCGGTTGTTATCCTGTCTGTACTGTGGAAACGCATTACTGCCTACGGTGCACTCTCCGGCATGATTGCAGGTGCGCTGACTGTAGTGGTTTGGGCCGAATGGATCAAAAAACCTGCTTTGGCCGCACAAGAAACAGGTTTCTCTACTGTCTATGAAATCGTTCCAGGCTTTATTATTTGCACGCTCGTGATTGTTTTGGTGTCCCTGATCGACAAAAAACCTTCACGTGAATTGCAAGAACGCTTTGAAAAAGCAGACGCAGAATACCGCGCCTCTAAATAAGGTGTTTTCAGACGGCCTGCATGATTCCGTGCAGGCCGTTTTTACGACATAAACTGTCTCAAAATAATCTGATACTTATCAGAAAAAACAGCAATTTATGCGGATGCATCTTGTATCCGCATCATAAATTTATTACGATATTACTATCCTTCAGAATACCTGTTTTAGCAATCCTATCCAGGCCGTCTGAAATCATGAAAAAAACCTCTGGAGAACTTAAATAATGTTTAACTTTGCTTTTCCAACACAAACTCCTCTGCGCCAAGCGATAACCGATGCCTACCGCCGCGATGAAATCGAAGCCGTACAGGATATGTTGCAACGTGCACAGATGACCGACGAAGAGCGCAACGCCGCTTCCGAGCTTGCCCGTCGTTTGGTTACCCAAGTCCGTGCCAGCCGTACCAAAGCCAGCGGTGTAGATGCCTTGATGCACGAGTTTTCCCTCTCCAGTGAAGAAGGTGTTGCACTGATGTGTCTGGCCGAAGCCCTGCTGCGCATTCCGGACAATGCCACCCGTGACCGCCTGATTGCCGACAAAATCTCTGAAGGCAACTGGAAAAGCCACTTGAACAACAGCCCTTCCCTCTTCGTTAACGCGGCCGCATGGGGCCTGCTGATTACCGGCAAACTGACCGCGACAAACGACAAACAGATGAGTTCCGCATTGAGCCGTCTGATCAGCAAAGGCGGCGCGCCTCTGATCCGTCAAGGCGTTAACTACGCCATGCGCCTGCTGGGCAAACAGTTCGTCACCGGTCAAACCATTGAAGAAGCGCTGCAAAACGGTAAAGAGCGCGAAAAAATGGGTTACCGCTTCTCCTTCGATATGTTGGGCGAAGCCGCATACACCGAAGAAGATGCCAACCGCTACTACAACGACTACGTTCAAGCCATTCACGCCATCGGTAAAGATGCTGCAGGCCAAGGCGTTTACGAAGGCAACGGTATTTCCGTCAAACTTTCCGCCATCCACCCACGCTACTCACGCGCCCAACACGAACGCGTGATGAACGAACTGCTGCCACGCCTGAAAGAATTGTTCCTTTTGGGTAAAAAATACGATATCGGTATCAACATCGACGCCGAAGAAGCCAACCGTCTCGAATTGTCTTTGGACTTGATGGAAGCTTTGGTTTCCGACCCTGACTTGGCCGGCTACAAAGGTATCGGTTTCGTTGTTCAAGCCTACCAAAAACGTTGCCCGTTCGTTATCGACTACCTGATCGACCTGGCCCGTCGCAACAACCAAAAACTGATGATCCGTTTGGTTAAAGGCGCATACTGGGACAGCGAAGTGAAATGGGCCCAAGTAGACGGCATGGACGGTTACCCTACTTACACCCGTAAAGTCCACACCGACATCTCCTACCTTGCCTGCGCACGCAAACTCTTGGATGCGCAAGATGCCGTGTTCCCACAATTTGCCACACACAACGCCTACACCTTGGGCGCAATCTACCAAATGGGTAAAGGTAAAGACTTCGAACACCAATGTCTGCACGGCATGGGCGAAACCCTGTACGACCAAGTGGTCGGCCCGCAAAACTTAGGCCGCCGCGTACGCGTGTATGCCCCGGTCGGCACACACGAAACCCTGCTTGCCTACTTGGTACGCCGTCTGCTGGAAAACGGTGCGAACTCTTCTTTCGTGAACCAAATTGTTGACGAAAACATCAGCATCGACCGCTTGATTAAGAGCCCGTTTGACACTATCGCCGAACAAGGCATCCACCTGCATCCGGCCTTGCCTCTGCCACGCGATTTGTATGGCAAAGGCCGTCTGAACTCCCAAGGCGTCGATTTCAGCAACGAAAACGTATTGCAAAACCTGCAAGAAAAACTCAACCAAGCTTCTTCCGAAGACTTCCACGCTGCATCTATCGTCAATGGCGAAGCGCGTAACGTGGGCGAAGCTCAACCCGTCCGCAACCCTGCAGACCACAACGATGTTGTCGGCACTGTCAGCTTTGCCGATGCAGCATTGGCTCAAGAAGCTATTGGTGCAGCCGTTGCCGCCCTGCCGGAGTGGAGCGCCAAACCTGCTTCAGAACGCGCTGACTGCCTGCGCCGTTTTGCCGATTTGTTGGAACAACACACGCCTGCATTGATGATGCTGGCTGTCCGCGAAGCCGGTAAAACCCTGAACAACGCCGTTGCCGAAGTACGCGAAGCCGTTGACTTCTGCCGCTACTATGCCAACGAAGCTGAGAACACCCTGCCTAAAGATGCCAAAGCCGTCGGCGCAATCGTTGCCATCAGCCCATGGAACTTCCCATTGGCCATCTTTACCGGCGAAGTGGTTTCTGCATTGGCAGCCGGTAATACCGTTATCGCTAAACCTGCCGAACAAACCAGCCTGATTGCCACTTACGCAGTTTCCCTGATGCATCAAGCCGGTATTCCGACTTCTGCGCTGCAACTCGTACTCGGCGCAGGTGATGTCGGCTCCGCCCTGACCGGCGATGCCCGCATCGGCGGCGTGATCTTCACCGGTTCTACCGAAGTAGCGCGCCTGATCAACAAAGCCCTGTCCAAACGCGACGACAGCCCTGTCCTGATTGCCGAGACCGGCGGTCAAAACGCGATGATCGTAGACTCTACCGCCCTGCCGGAACAAGTCTGCCTCGACGTATTGAACTCTGCCTTCGACAGCGCGGGCCAACGTTGTTCCGCCCTGCGTATCTTGTGCGTTCAAGAAGATGTTGCCGATAAAATGATCAACATCATCAAAGGCGCAATGGATGAGCTGGTTGTCGGCAAACCGATCCAACTGACCACAGACATCGGCCCTGTCATCGATGCTGAAGCCCAACAAAACCTGTTGGCCCACATCAACAAAATGAAAGGCGTAGCGAAGGCTTACCACGAAATCAAAACTGCCACCGACGTTGATGACAACAACTCTACCTTCGTTCGTCCAATCCTGTTTGAATTGAACAACTTGAACGAGTTGCAACGCGAAGTGTTCGGTCCTGTACTGCACGTTGTCCGCTACCGCGCCAGCGAATTGGATCAACTCATCGACCAAATCAATGCCAAAGGCTATGCTCTGACCAGCGGTGTACACAGCCGTATCGAAGGCACTGTCGACCACATCCGCGACCGCATCGAAGCCGGTAACATCTACGTTAACCGCAACATCGTCGGTGCCGTTGTCGGCGTACAACCTTTCGGCGGTCACGGCTTGTCCGGTACCGGTCCAAAAGCAGGCGGTTCATTCTATCTGCAACGCCTGGTACGTACTCCTGAATGGGTTGCCCCAACCCTCAGCCGCATCGGCCAAGCAGACGAAGACGCGCTCAAACGTTTGGAAACCCTGGTTCACAAACTGCCGTTTAACGCCGAAGAGAAAAAAGCCGCAGCCGCAGCTTTGGGTCACGCCCGCGTCCGTACCCTGCGCAAAGCCGAAACCGTATTGGTCGGCCCGACCGGCGAACGCAACTCATTGAGCTGGCGTTCTCCAAAACGCGTTTGGGTACATGGCGGCAATCTGCTGCAAGCCTTCTCTGCCCTGACCGAGCTGGCAGCCGCAGGCATCCAAACCGTTGTTGAGCCTAACAGCCCGTTGGCTTCCTACTCAGCCGATTTGGACGGTTTGTTGCAAGTCAACAGCAAACCTGAAAACGCAGGCATCAGCCATGTTGCCGCTATCGAGCCTTTGAGCAGCGAGCGCAAACAAGAGTTGGCCGGCCGCGACGGTGCGCTCATCCGCATCCTGCCTTCCGAACAAGGTCTGGACATCCTGCAAGTATTTGAAGAAATCTCTTGCAGTATCAATACTACCGCTGCCGGCGGTAACGCCAGCCTGATGGCAGTTGCCGACTAATCACAGCCAAATCAAAGGCCGTCTGAAATTCAGACGGCCTTTTTTTATCTGTTTTTATTTACAGTTTTGCCGGATATTCGCACAAATCATTAATCAAACATTTGCTGCATTGCGGTTTCAAAGCCTTACATGTATAGCGGCCGTGCAAAATCAACCAATGATGGGCATCCATCAAAAATTCTTTGGGAATAAAGCGCATCAGCTTGTCTTCAACTTCAC
>ERZ1674155.63-NODE-63-length-19101-cov-10.058385_pt1 | contig 19101 bp, 9 predicted proteins | sample MGYA00581305_ERZ1674155 | MGnify/ENA primary metagenome ERZ1674155 (study PRJEB41354, sample SAMEA4873344) | human saliva metagenome | biome: human-associated habitat [ENVO:00009003]; feature: mouth environment [ENVO:08000002]; material: saliva material... | reverse complement strand
GGAGGCAGTTCAAAACGGGGAGGGGCGCCTCGTTACTTTTTTGTCTAAACCCCTAGCCCAACCACTACGTGGAAACGGTACAATACACTAGCCCGTTTTTTGTGCGGACCACGCTTCTTACCGCGCACCGGACACAACACAGACTAGAACCACAGGAACCTATGACGTCCCACCAGACTGAAAACAACGCGCCCAAAAATAGCGCAGCACCCAAAAATAGCGCACCCGCCGCAGGACACCGCCCGCACGGCGCAAGCGAAGACCCGCAGAACATCTACCTGCTCAAAGACGCCCCCATCCTCAAGGCGCTCCTCTCCCTCGGCGTGCCCATGGCGCTCGGCCTCGCCATCACCAGCATCTACAACGTGGTGAACTCCTACTTCGTCGGCCACTACGGCGGCACCGAAGACCTCGCCGCCACCAGCTACGGCGTGCCCGTCTTCGGCGTCATCATGGCGATCGCAGGCCTGTTCGGCCTGGGCTCCTCAACCCTCGCCTCCCGCAAGCTCGGTGAAGGCCAGCCCGCCCACGAAATTCACCGCGTCACCTCCTTCGCCCTCTACTCGGCGCTCGGTGCCGGTATCGTCGCGGCGGCTATCGGCTTCATCCTCGCCGACCCGATCACCAGCATCATGGGTGCATCCGGCGGCTCCTACGAACCGACCCGCATCTACGTGCACCTCATGTTCCTCGGCGCGCCCCTCGCTATCGGCATGTTCACCCTCGAACAGCTCGTCCGATCCGAAGGCTACGCCAAGCAGTCCATGTACGGCATCATCGTCGGCACCGTCGTCACCTGCATCTTCGACGTGCTGTTCATCGCCATCATGGGCATGGGCGTCGCCGGTGCCGGTTGGGCGATGCTGTTGGCGAACGGCGCATCCATGCTGTACTACCTGCTGTTCCTGATGCGTCAGAGCGAGAACTTCTCCGCGAACATCCGCGACTTCTCCCTCGACCCCGCTATCATCAAGCCCGTGGTCACGGTCGGTGCTGCTGAGCTCATTCAGAGCCTCAACCTGATCTTCGCCGCCCTGCTGCTGAACAACCTCGCCGCCTCCTACGGTGACGACACCGTCGCGGCGTTCGGCCTGGCAATGCGCCTGAACATGGTGCCCGAAATGCTGTGCATGGGCCTGTGCATGGGCGGTATCCCGCTGTACGCCTACGCGTACGGTGCCCGCAACGGCGCCCGCGTGAAGGAGGCGCTGCGCACCGCAACGATCCTGTCCGTGGCGACCTCCGCAATCATCACCATTCCGGTGCTGATTTTCCGCCGCGAACTGCTTGCCGTGGTTGGCGATGCAAGCCTCATCGACACCGGCGAAGAGGTCATGATTGCGCTCATGCTCGCCGCCGTGTTCAACGCGGTCAGCATCGTGTTTGTGTCTTGGTTCCAGGCGGCCGGTAAGGGCGGCCCGGCAATGCTGATGACCATCGGTATTGCGTTGCTGTTCTTCCCCGCCGTGTACTTCGGCAACATGTGGTTCGGCTTTAAGGGCCTGACCTGGGCGTTCCCCTTCACCCAGGTGCTCGCCTGCGCGCTGGGCCTGGTGCTGTTCCTTGCTACGGGCGGCTCGAAGGTACCGCCCGCTGAGCCTGAGGTAGAAGCTGAAGGTTCTGAGGAGTCTGACGCTCAGGCTGCCCAGATTTCTGGCGCACAGCCCGAGCAGAAGGCGTAGTCCTCGGTCTGCGAAAGCATAGTAAAAGCCCCGGACTCCCACCAAGGGAGTTCAGGGCTTTTACGTTAGTTCTTACGCCGGTTGAGGCGCTAGTGTTTTGACGCTAGTTCTTCCACCAGGAATCAAAAATCGTCACCGGAGTAGTGCGCTTATGGCGGCTACGCAGGTAAATCTGCTCCAGCTTCGCAGCTGCCGCCTCATCGATTTCCTTACCCTCCAGGTAATCATCAATCTGCGGGTACGTCAGGCCCAGCTCATCCTCATCGGTACGGCCGGGCACGCCGTCCAGCAGGTCAGCCGTCGGCGGCTTAGCCCACAGACGCTCAGACGCACCCAGCACCCGCAGCAGCAGCTGGTTCTGGCGCTTGTTCAGGCCGTACAGCGGTAGCAGGTCCGCGCCGCCGTCACCGAACTTCGTGAAGAAACCCGTAATGGACTCCGCCGCATGGTCGGTACCCACCACCAGGTAGCCGGGGCCGCCAGCCACCGCGTACTGGGCAATCATGCGGGCGCGCGCCTTCACATTACCCTTGTTGAAGTCGCTGATCTGCTCGCCGGTCGCGGCAGTGTAGGCGGTGTCGAAGCCGTCGACAGCCTCCGCAATGTTGAAGGTCAGAGAGCGGGTGGGCTGGATGAAACGCAGCGCCTCCTGCGCGTCCTCTTCGTCGTGTTGCACACGGTAGGGCAGGCGCACCGCCACGAACTCGGCGGTGCGGCCGCGCTCGTTGAGGCGGTCCACCGCCAGCTGGCAGAGGCGACCCGCCAGAGTGGAGTCGATACCGCCGCTGATACCCAGTACCAAGCCGCGGCTTCCGGTGGCTTCCAGGTAGTCGCAGATGAACTGGATGCGGCGCTCCACTTCTTCGCGTGCCTGCTCTTCGGTCATGTTGGGCTTGACGCCCATTTCACGGATGATCTGTGCCTGTAATTCACGCATGACTTAAGTGTACGCTCCACCTTATAGCCCGTGCGGTGAACCACCGAGGGAGGCGAGGTAGTGTTCCACACGGTGCGTTCAGCGCGGCGCACGCGGCGGGTTCAGTATCGTTTCAGCCTCCCGCCAGTTCCGCAAATACACAGCATACTCACCGGTAAAAACCCTGTGCGACAACCCGTGCGGCTGTTAGCATGAACATACGGTTCAAATACCGTTCAAAACAGCCGGTGATGAGGGAAAACGCCCCCACACCCGCTACGCTACAGAACACGTCAACCAAGGACGGTGAAGACAGCACCATGGCAAAAACAAAAACTGAACTCTACGACGAGCTCGTAGACATCGAAACCAGCCTCGAAAACCACCCGCTCACCTCCGGGAAAATAGCGGAGGCGAACATCATCATCGAGCAGATGAAGGAGCAGGGCGCCACCCCGGAAGAAATCAATGAGGCACTCATCCAGCAGGGGCTGCCCTCCCTTGTGGAGATTGGTAAGAGTACCTTGCTACAGTCTTTTAGCCTCTGGAAGCTCAATCACCGCAAGTTAAAGGTGGAAGCCGCCATTGAGAAGCTCAACCGTAAAGAAGCCCGCCGCCACTAACTAGCCCGCCTCGGGCAGGGCGAGGCAAGCAAATACCCCCGGCAGATGCGTACAGCATCCACCGGGGGTATTTAGCGCTCAAATATAACGCTTCGACTAGCGGTTATTCAGCACGCGCACGTTGTAGCGGTGCAGGAACGCCGCCATCGCGCCACGCTCAATCGGCTGAACCGGACGGAACGAACCATCCGGCCAACCCGTCGTAATCCGCTGATCGGCCAACCACGCAATCTCGCGGTAGAACTGGCTACCGGCCGACACGTCACTAAACGGCGAAGCCACCGGAGCAGAATACGCCGGCGAACCCGCAAAACGGTAGAAGAACGCCGCCATAGCATCACGATTCACCGCAGCATTCGGACGGAACGTACCATCCGACCAACCGGTCGTAATACCGCGGGCACGCATCCACTCAATCTCCTTGAAGAACGGGTGATCACGCGGCACATCCTTAAAGCTCGGAGTGCTCGGCGCAGTGAACTGCGGCGAACCCGCCATACGGTAGAAGAACGCCGCCATCGCGCCGCGCTCCACCGAACCGTTCGGGCGGAACGTACCATCCGGGTAGCCGGTCGTAATACGACGCTGAGCCAGCCAGTTAATGTCATTCACGAACGGGTAATCCGCCGGAACATCCGTAAAGTGCGCGCTCGCGGCGGTAGCCTCAGAACTCGACGAGACACGCAGAACCTGCGCACGCTCACCCGCAGCCCCATTCACGCCGGACAGGTCGCCGGTTGCATTGTGCATGTGCAGGAACAGTGCAGAAACGTTCTTCGCGTCGCCGTTACGGTGCGCCACCAGCTGAGTCTCCGGTGCATCCACGAACAGGTTCGGCACGCCCGCCGAATCGCCACTGAACCACAGCTTCGGTGCCGCATAGTTGAACACCACCGAATCAGTCGTATCAACCACGGTCGTTGCGGAGAACGCGCTAGAAGTGGTCACCGAGTACGAAATCTCAGTGGACTCGGCGTTCGGGTCCAGACCCAGAACGCTCAGCGGAACAGTCATCACCAGGGTGTTCGAATCCATGATGTTGGTGTCCGTATCACCCCAGGTGCCGTTCAGCGGGTACAGGGCATCGGGGATAGCCACCCACTTGCCGTTGCTACGCTTAGAAACCTTCACCAGCGGGTAGTCCAGGCCCTTCTCACGTACCGTCTGCAGGCGGTAGTCGCTCACGCCGTCCTTGTCGGTATCAACGAACACGTAGTAGGTGCCGCGCGGGGTCACCTCCTGCCAGTTACCCCAGGTGGAAATACCGAAGGACAGGCGCGCGTTGGAGGTATCCGCACCGGCAGCCTTCAACGCCGCCACATTCGAGGCGGCACCCACGTACTGCAGGTCCATGCGGGAATCCGAGCCGATACCCAGCTTCGCGGTCGGGATGCGCGGGCTCGAAGCGCCCAGCTCAAAAGCACCCAGCAGGGAGCGGTAACCGCCCTGATCCACCGCGGTACCCTGCAGGGTCAGGGTCTGCTCGGTCGCGCCGGAACCCTCCGCATCGAAGGCGATATCGGAGCCAGCCACACGCATCGCGGAGACAGGCTTCGGTGCCACATGCAGCGGCATGCGCAGGGTCTTCACCGTAGCCGAAGAGTCAGCATCGGTCAGGATCAGGCGGCCCGAAGCGCTCGCAATGTACTGGCGGGCACCCGAAATGGTCACCGCACCGGTCGAGTAGTTCACCGAATCCTGGTTCGGGTACATGGACGGGTCGCGGGTCTTCTCCAGCTTCGACGGGTCAATGCGCACCGTCACGGTGAACGTTGCCTTCTGGCCGGCACCCACAGACACGGACTGCGGGTAGGAGAACTCCACACCCGGGATGCTCGTGCTTCCCTCATAGTTCAGGGTGTAGGTGTGCGCCACCGAGTCGGTGTTCTCGACGCTCACGCGGTGCTGCAGGGTCTGCACACCGGCGTTCGGGGTGTACTCGAGCACGCCGAAAGTGTCCGAAACCTGTTCGGGGCGTGCCGCGTTGAACAGCAGCACCTTGCCGGCTACAGCAGCCGGGGTGTTGATACGGCCGGTACCCACACGGTCCACCGCGTAGGGGTTGCCCCAGGCGTCCTGCATGTGGTGGTCGGCGGTGTTCATGATGACGGTCTTAAGCATGCGCGGACCGTACTCCGGGTGCGCCTGCATGATCAGCGCCGCAACACCGGCAACAAAGGGCGTGGACATGGACGTACCGGTCTTCACGCTCGAACCGGTGCCGCTACCAACCTCGATGGAGGAAATGTTCGTGCCCGGTGCCGCAACGTCCGGCTTGGTGATGCCGTGCGAACCGTGCAGGCCGCGCGCGGTGGAGGTGTTCGCCTGATCCAGCTTGCCGTTGGGCACGCGGATCGAGTCGCGCAGGTTTTCGCCGAGCTGCAGGGTCAGCTTACCCGAATCGATCTGCGCGGAAAGGCGCTCCACCTGGCTCTTTGCCAGGCGCACGCCCGGAATGGAGGAGTTGCCGCCGATAGCGGTGTCACCGACCTCAGTGTTCGAGGTGAGCACCACGCCGGTCGCGCCAGCCGCCTGCAGGTTGTCGAAGCGTACCTTCGAACCGCAGGGGGCGGTGCCGTCAGCGTCCGCCCAGTCGATGAGAGCCCACTTGCCCTTCAGCGCTGCGGCTTCCTCTTCGGTGAATGCCTCGCAGGCGTAGCGGTTGCGGGAGGCGGCACGCACCACGGTACCGCGCAGCTGCTCTTTGGTTGCCTTCGAATAGTCGAAGCTCACCGAGTAGTCACCGTAGGTGTCCGCCTCGTTCGCGGGGGCGAGAATCTTCACGCGGTCCACCAGCTGGGTCGAGCCGATGGAGTTCGCCACGGTCAGGCCGTAGGCGCTGGTGCCGGGGCCGCCCGAGTTGGAGTAGGTGTCGCCCACGGCGTTGTAGTTGTTGGCGTTACCCGCTGCAACCACGGAGAGGATGCCCTCGCGGTAGAGGGAGCCGACCGCGTAGTTCACGGTCTCATCGAACACGCCGAACTCGTTGCCGAGCGACAGGTTCGCGATGTCGGCGCGGTCGGAGAAGTCGCCGTCGTCGTTGGGGTCGAGCACGCGGTCCAGGCCCTTGGGGACGAACGCGGTGGTGCCCTTACAACCGAAAATGCGCAGGCCAATCAGCTGGGCGTCCGGTGCGGAGCCGGGGCCGATCTTCATGTCCTTGAGCTGCTCTTCGGTGAGCTTGGAGTAGTCGCCGTGGAAGGTGCTGCCGTCCGCGTTCACGCCGTAGCCTGCCGCGGTGCCGGCCACGTGGCTACCGTGGCCGCCGCAGTCGAGCGGGTTGTTATCCGGGTGGGGAGTGGAGGTTTCCTTCTTACCGGAGTTGTAGTCGTCACCGACCAGGTCGTAGCCGCCAAGGAACTTCTTCGGATCGTAGGTGCCCTCGGGAATCGTGTCGGAAGCCTTTGCCTTCTCGAAGGCTTCCTGCGTGCCGGGGCCACCCAAATCGGCGTGCGTGTAGTCGATACCGGTATCGAGCACGACGATCTTCACGCCCTTGCCGGTGTAGCCGGTGGAGGCGGGGTTCGCCGGGCTCTTCGCCCACACGGAGAGCGTGTCCGTATCAATGAGGGTGCCGCTGTTCTGCGGTGCCATGTCCTCAATGATGCTGATGCGTTCCACATCGTCGCGGTTCGCGAGCGCACGAATCTGCTCGACGTTACCGTAGAGCGCCACGCCGCGCATCGTGTTGTGGGTGGTGTACAGGACCTGCGCGCCGGATTCCTTCGCCGCGGAGGCGCCCTGCTGCTGCACGCTGGCGCGGATTGCCTGCACCTGCGCCTGCGCGTTGACGGGTGCCTGCGCGCGGGAGCGGACCGCGTCCGGCTGGGTCTGGGCGTACGCACCCTGACCCTTGAATCGGACGAACACGGCGCGTTCGCCGGTGGCGCCGTCCAGGCTGGGGGAGAGAACTTCGTTGTTGTTCTCGCCGGTGCCGGTGTTCTGGTGGGGTGCGTCCCGGTCTGTGCCGCGTACTACGCCCGGTGCCGCGTAGGCAGCGGTACCGAACGGCAGGGCGGTCAGCCCGAGGGTGAGCCCCAGGGTGAGTGCGCCGCAGCCGCGTGCCAGCTGCTTGAGGCGACCCGGCTGTGTGTGCCGGGTGGCTCGCGCGGGGGTAGCTTCAGGGAAGGTTGCCACTGAATGCTCCTTATTTAGTGATGGTGCGTTTCTTAGCGGTTTCTGCACCGAGGTTCTGCGCGGAGAGTTCTACGCCGAGGGGGTTCTGCACCGAGAGTGCTACGGTGCGTCTGCACTGTGTTTCCAGTGCGCCTCCAGTGTGTCCATGCGGCGTGAACGTCAAGGTTCATGCCGATGGTGAAGAAACCTTCACTTATTGTCTCAACGATTCTTTATATAACCTAGTCAGACTCGTATTACGGAACATTACGCGTAAATAACAAAGCACCCAACCACAGAAAAAGGGAGCCGCACCGCCGCAGATAAACTGCAACGGTACGGCTCCCTCGGTAGAACCTATAGGTTCTTAGATTCCGGAACCCTAAATTTCAGGGCTTTCCTTCAGCACACCCGTGCTGTAGCGGTACACGAACGCCGCCATAGCGTCGCGGTGCACCGGCTCCACGGGGCGGAACGAACCATCGGGCCAGCCGGTGGTCACGCCCTGCTCAGCCAGCCACGAAATCTCGCGGTAGAACTGCTTGTCGGTCGGAACGTCCGTGAAACGAGCCTGCGCGGGGGCAGTGTACTCGGGCGAACCAGCGTAACGGTAGAAGAACGCAGCCATCGCGTCACGGTTCACCGAACCCTCCGGGCGGTAGGTGCCATCAGGCCAGCCGGTCGTGATGCCCTGAGCCTTCATCCACTCAATTTCCTTGTAGTAGGGGTGGTTGAGCGGGACATCCGAGAAGCTCGGGGTGGACGGTGCGGTGTACTGCGGCGAGCCGCTCATACGGTAGAAGTACGCAGCCATGGTTGCGCGGTCCATGTTGTTCAGCGGACGGAAGGTGCCGTCCTGGTAGCCGCGGTCAATCTGACGGGCAGCAATCCACGTGATTTCACGGTAGAACTGGTTATCCGCCGGAACGTCGGTGAAACGTGCATCGTGGATGGTACGAGCCACCTTCACGACCTGCGCATGGTCGCCAGCGGCAACACCGTTAGCGGTCTTACGGCCGCTCAGGTCACCGGTCGCGTTGTGCATGTGCAGGAACAGAGCCTGACGCTCCTTGTTGTTGTTCTTGCGGTGAACGGTCAGCTGACCGCCGTCACGATCCACAAACAGGCCGGGCACGCCCGACTCCTCACCGGTGAACCAAACACCGGGGTTGAAGGGGGAGTACTCGATAGCGGAGGTGGTGTCCACGTAGGAGTTACCTTCGTTGTACCAGGTGTCGGTCTGCACCGTGTACTTGATGCTCTGAGCCTTCTCAGCGGTCAGGCCCAGGTCCTTCAGCGGCACGCCCAGAATCATGGTGTTGGTGTCCATGATGTTGGTGTCGGTATCGCCCCAGGCGTTGTTCAGCGGGTAGCGTGCCACCACGGTGGATGCGTTACCGGAGATGGACCAGACCTTCACCAGCGGGTAGTCCAGACCCTTCTCGCGGGTCACTTCCAGAACGTAGTCGGCGGTGGAGTCGTTGTTGGTATCAATCTGCACCTGTACCTGACGGCCCCAGTGCATGCTATCCCAGGTGCCCCAGGTCGAAATACCGAAGAACAGAGAACCATCGTTCGGGTTCTTGCCGGCAGCCTTCAACGCCGGAGCGTCCGAAGCGGCACCCACATACTGCAGGTCAACAGACTGGTTCGACGGCAGCTTCAGCTGACCGGACGGAATACGGTCACTGATCGCACCCAGCTCAAACGCACCCAGAAGCGAACGGTAACCACCCTGGTTCAGGGTCGTACCGCGCAGAGTCACCGTGGACTCCTTATCGGAGACGCCCTTGTAATCAATACGGGACGCATCCACACGCATCTTCGAGACGGGCTTCGGAGCCACGTGAATCGACTGGCGGATCGCCTCGCGACCATTCTCAGAGAAAATCAGGCGACCAGAAGCGCTCGCAATGTACTGGCGCTTACCAGCAGCCAGAGTCTTACCGCTCGTCCAGTCCTGAGCAACCTGGTCGGCGCTCATCGCCGGGTCCATGGTCTTCTCCAGCTTGGACGGGTCAATACGCACGGTCACGGTCACGTTCTTACGCTCACCGGCACCCACGCTCACCTGCTGCGGGTAGGAGTACTCCACACCCGGGATGGTCGTGCTTGCCTCGTAGCTCAGAGTGTAGGTGTGAGCCTGCGAATCGGTGTTGTCCAGCACGATTTCACGCTGAACAGTCTGAATACCCGAATCGGGGGTATACTCCAGCACACCAAACGCGGTCGAAACACGCTCGGGGGTCTTCGCATCGTATGCGATAACCTTCGCGTCCACGGCGGCGCGAGCATTCACCATGCCCGTACCCACACGATCCACCGCGTACTGCGCACCCTGCTCATTCTTGATCGGGGTGGACGCGCCGTTCATCAGCGCAGCCTTAATCATCTGCGGGTTGTAATCCTGATGCGCCTGCATCACCAGAGCGGCAACACCGGCAACATGCGGGGTCGCCATGGAGGTACCGGTGAAGGAAACACCCTTATTACCCATACCCACAGCGGCAGACACAATCTCAGTACCCGGTGCCGCAAGGTCAGGCTTAATGAAGCCGTCAGAACCGTGCTGACCGCGAGCACTCGAGGAATTCAAATCAAAAGCGTGCGAGTGAGGACCGCGGCCCGAAGCCTTGTAGTCCAGGTTCATCTCAACGGTCACCGGACCGGCAGCCAGAGCCTTCTCCAGGTCCTTCGTCGAAGAAGCAGTCAGACGCAGACCCGGAATGGTCGCATTACCACCAATGCCGATCGTGTAGCGCTCAGCCTTACCGGCCATCACCACGCCAACACCGCCGGCAGCCTGAACGTTATCGAAACGCACCTTCGAACCGCACGGGAACGTCAAATCGTCCTGATCCCACTCGAAGTAAACCCACTTACCCTTCAAAGCCTTCGCCTCTTCAGCGGTGAAAGCCTCGCAAGCGTAACGGTTACGCTTCGGTGCGGCAACAACCTCGCCGCGCAGCTGATCAGCGGATGCCTTCGAATAATCGAAGTTCACCGAATAATCACCCTGCAACCACTCCAAACCAGTCTTTGTGGTCGCGCGGACACGGTCAATCGGCTGAGTGGAGCCGTAGGCGTTCGCCACCGACAGCGCCGCAGCCGCATTCGCCGGGCTACCCGAATCGGAGTAGGTGTCACCCACACCGTTGTAGTTATTGGCGTTACCGGCAGCAGCCACAGTGAACACACCCTGGCGCGCCATCGTATTAATCATGTACGACTCAGGGTCGTCAGCCGGGGCGAACTCGCCACCGAGAGACAGGTTCACAATGTCGGCGCGGTCAGAGAAATCACCGTCACCATTCGGGTCCATCACGGTATCAAGCGCCTTCATCACAACACTCGAATTGCCGTAGCAACCGAACACGCGAATCGCCAGAATCTGAGCCTCAGGAGCAGTACCGGGGCCAATAGACATGCCCTTCAGCTGCTCCTCCGTCAGGTTCTTGTAATCTCCACGGTAAGTCGTACCGTTCGCCGTCACACCATAACCGGCGGCAGTACCCGCCACGTGCGTGCCGTGACCGCCAGAACCGAAACCATCCGGGCGGCAATCCAACGGGTTATTATCCGGCTGCGGAGTCGACTTCTCAGCCACCGACGCATTGTAGTCATCACCGACCAAGTCAATGCCGCCAATGAACTTATTACGATCAATCAGACCCGAATCAGCGGACGGAAGCTCCGTCATCGCCTTAGCCTTCAGGTACGAATCCACCGTACCGGGGCCACCAAAATCAGCGTGCGTATAGTCAACACCGGAGTCAACAATCGCAATCTTCACGCCCTTACCCGTGTACCCCGTATTCTCACGAGTCCACGTGGCAAGAGTCTTCGTATCAATCTCGCTACCGGAGTTCATGCGCTCCTTCGCGATAATCGGCGAAATACGCTCCACATCCGGGCGCTCCGCCAACGCACGAATCTGCGCAGCATCACCAGTAATCGCCGCACCACGCATCGCATTATGCGTGGTGTACATCAGCTTCGCGCCAGAAGCAGCCGCCACAGACTGAGCCTGCGACTGCACCTGGGCTGCAATAGCCTGCACCTGCGCCTGACGGTTCGCCGGCGCCTCCTTACGTGCCAGAACAGCCGCGGACTGGGTCTGCTCATACGCGCCCTTGCCCTTGAACTGCACATACACGGTGATTTGGCCTTCAGCCTTCTGCAGGCCCGGGCTGATACGCGAGGCAGCGTCACCGGATGCGCTCGCAGTGCTTCCTTCGACCTGCTGGGGGCTCTGAGCGTGAGCTGCAGAGAAAGTGGCGGGAACGCCGAGAGTAAGGGCAAGAGCCGCACTCAAACCGGTCGCACCGACAGCCTTCATTCTGCGGCGTGGCGCATGAGGCGTTGTCATGGAATCCTCCTTCGGATTTTCTATTTTTCGATGGTGCTGTGTGCTCTGTGGTTGTGTATCGGTGATGTGCGGAGGCGGCCCCACCGGCAGACGACGAGTGAGTGCATCCGCCGGTGAAACCGCCACCAAAACTTGAGAGGTTCCGGGATTTTCAGGCCCCGGACCCTGCCGGTTCCAGGTACCCCTCCCACCCCATGCAGGGAGCGGGAGGGGACCCGAACTGTTCGCTACCGGTTAGCTACCGTCTAGCGGCCGGCCTGGTTAGCAACCTTCTCGGTGTAGCGGTAGATGAACGCCGCCATTGCGTCGCGGGCAATGGGGGTCACCGGGCGGTAGGTTCCGTCCGGCCAGCCGGTGCTGATGCCCTTCGAAGCCAGCCACGTGATTTCACGGTAGAACTGGTTATCGGTGGAAACATCGCTGAAGTGGCTGGTTGCGGGCAGATCCACGTGCGGGGAACCCGCTGCACGGTAGAAGAACGCAGCCATGGCGTCACGGTTCACCGGTGCGGAGGGGCGGAACGTGCCGTCCGAGTAGCCGGTGGTGATGCCCTGAGCCTTCATCCACTCAATCTCCTTGTAGAAGGGGTGCGTGGTGGGCACGTCCTTGAAGCTCGGAGTGGAGGGGGCAGTGAACTGCGGGGAACCCTGCATGCGGTAGAAGAACGCCGCCATTGCGCCACGTTCCACGGACTCCAGCGGGCGGTAGGTGCCGTCCGGGTAGCCGGTGGTGATGCCGCGCTGAGCCAACCAAGAAATCTCGGTGTAGAACTGGTCGCCGTTCTTCACATCGGTGAAGCGGGACGGAGTGATGTACTCGGTCTGCTGCTCCTTGATGTTCAGCACCTCGGCGCGGTTGCCCTTGGCGCCGTTGGTGCCGGAGAGGTCGCCGGTGCCGTTGTGCAGGTGCAGCAACAGCGCCTTGGCGGGGGTACCGGATTCGCCGAGCGCGGGGATTGCGTCAGCGGAGCGGTGCGCCGTCAGGGTGGTGCTGGAGGCATCCGGGTGGAGGCCAGCCACGGCGGAGGAGTCGCCGCTGAACCACAGCTTGGGGCTGAAGGGGCGGTACTTGATCCATCCGGTTTCGCTGACGTTACCCCACTCGTACTGGGTGGTTGCGCTGACTCGGTACTGGATGTCCGGGTTGTTTGCGCTGGTCAGGCCCAGGTCCTTGAGGGGTGCACTCATGATGAGGGTGTTGGTGTCCATCATGTTGGTGTCCACATCACCCCAGGCGCCGTTGAGCGGGTAGTAGCCGAGCTCGACGAGGTTGCCATTCTTGTAGCCGTAGAGGCGAACCAGCGGGTAGTCCAGGCCCTTAGCGCGGTCGGTGACCAGCTTGTAGTCGGCGCGGTTGTTGCCGTCAGTGTCGATTTCTACGGTGAAGGTGTTCTCGTAGGAGACAACATCCCAGTTCGCCCAGGTGGAGATACCGAAGCGCAGGGTGCCGTCATCGGCGTTGCCGCCGGCAGCCTTCAGCGCGGGCGCATCCGAGGAAGCACCGACGTACTGCAGGTTCGCCTTAACGTTGCTGTTCAGCGACAGGGAGGTGGGAGCCACGCGGTCCACGCTCGCACCGTACTCGAACGCGCCAAGCAGGGAACGGTAGCCGCCCTGGTTGACCTCGGTGCCGCGCAGCGAGATCTGGGACTTGGTCCAGCCGGTGTCTGCCTTCTGAGCCTCGTCGCTGGAGGGCTTCTGGGTGAAGGTGACGGTGTCTTCGGCAGCGTGCATGGTGCTCACGGGCTTGGGTGCCACGTGAACGGGCAGGCGCAGTGCCTTGGTGCCGTCTTCGGTGAGGACGAGTCGGCCGGATGCGCTGGCAATGTACTGACGGTACTGTTCGGGAACGGTTTCGTTGCCGGTGTAGTAGTCAGTTGCGTTCTGGGTGGTGTCCATTGCTGCGTCGCGGGTCTTCTCCAGCTTGGACGGGTCGATGCGCACGGTGACTTCGAACTTCTTAGTTTCACCGGGTGCGAGGGTGACCGCGGAGGGGAAGGAGTATTCCACGCCGGGAATATTAGTGCTTTCAGCGTAGGACAGGGCGTAGGCGTGCGCCACGGAGTCGGTGTTCTCGACCGTCACCTCGCGGGTGAGGGTCTGAACGCCAGCATCCGGTGCGTACTCGAGCACGCCGAAGCTCAGAGACACGGTACCGCTCTTGTCAATGTTGTAGACGAGGGACTTCGACTGCACGGCAGCGAGGGTGTCGACTCGTCCGGCGCCCACACGGTCCACCGCGTATGCGGCACCGGATTCGGTGCGCACATCGTGGGTTGCGGTGTTCATGAGGGCGGACTTGACCTGTGCGGGGGTGTAGGTCGGGTGGCTCTGCATGACCAGGGCGGCGGAGCCGGTCACGTAGGGTGCCGCCATGGAGGTGCCGCTGAAGGTCACAGAGTTGTTACCGGTCGCTACCGCCGCGGAGGTGATGTACGAGCCGGGTGCCGCAATGTCGGGCTTGGTGTAGCCGTAGCTGCCGTGGAAGCCGCGGGCACTCATGGGGTTCAGCTGATCCAGCTTATCGGTGTCCACGCGCAGGGAGGACTTCAGCTCGTTGCCGAGGCGCACGGTCAGGGGCTTACCTGCCGCTTCTGCTGCGGTGATCTGTGCACGCAGGTCCTTAGCGGCGGATGCTGCCAGGCGGAAGCCGGGCAGGGTATCGTTACCGGCAATACCCAGGCCGGGTTCTTCGTCATTGCCTGCAAGCAGCACGCCCTTGGCGCCTGCCGCCTCCAGGTTGTCGAAGCGCACCTTGGAGCCGCAGGCGAGCTCACCGTCGTCTTTAGCCCAGTCGATGAGCACCCACTTGCCCTTTACAGCTGCCGCTTCGTCGGCGCTGAGGGCGTTGCAGGCGTAGCGGTTGTTCTCGGAGATTGCGGTGAGTTCACCGGTGAATTCCTTGCTGCCTGCCTGTGCCCAAGGGTAGGAGACGCTGTAGTCGCCGCGTACCTTGCGGGTGGTGCCGGTGGCGGGGTCGGTCAGCTCTGCCGCATCGACGGCGCGGGTGGAGCCGTAGGCGTTCGCTACGGTGATTGCGCTGGAGGCGGTGGCGGGGTGACCGGAGTTGGAGTAGGTGTCGCCGCGCAGGCTGTAGTCGTTGGCGTTACCCGCGGAGATCACGGAGAGCACGCCGGCGCGGGTGAGCGCGTCAACGGCGTAGGCTTCGGGGTCGTCCTGCGGGGAGAATTCGCCGCCGAGGGACATGTTGACCACGTTCACGCGGTCGGAGAAGTCGCCGTCACCGTTGGGGTCAAGAGTGCGGTCGAGCGCCTCGATAACGACGTTGGTGCTGCCGCTGCAACCAAAGACGCGGAAGGCGTAGATTTCAGCGTCGGGGGCGACGCCGGGGCCGATCTTCATGGTCTTGAGCTGCTCTGCGGTGAGCTTGCTGTAGTCGCCGGTGAAGGTGGTGCCATCGGCGTTCACGCCGTAGCCTGCCGCGGTGCCCGCCACGTGGGTACCGTGGCCGCCGGTGGTGCAGTCGAGCGGGTTGCCGTCGGGAACAGCGGTGTTGCTGCCGTCGTAGGCGTCACCAACGAGGTCGTAGCCGCCAGCAACCTTGGTGCGGTTGATGAGCCCGGAGTCTGCGGAGGGCAGCTCGGTGAGCTTGGATGCCTTCTCGTAGTCTTCGAGCTTGCCGCTACCGCCGAAGTCGGTGTGGGTGTAGTCGATGCCGGAGTCGATGACGGCGATCTTCACGCCCTTGCCGGTGTATCCGCCCGCGCCAGCGGGGTTGGTGGTGCCGGTCCAGGTGGCGAGGGAGCCTGCGTCAATGGCGGCGCCCGCGTTCTGGCGGTACTTGGGCAGGATGGGCGAGATCTTCTCTACGTCGGAGCGGTTGGCGAGTGCCTTGATGGACTCGGCGTCACCGCGCACTGCCACGCCGCGTACTGCGTTGTGGGTGGTGTAGAGGACCTGCGCGCCGGACTGGCTGCTGACCTGCTGTGCCTGGCTCTGCACCTGGGAGGCGATTGCCTGCACCTGCGAGCTGGTGTTGACGGGTGCCTGCGTGCCGGCGCGTACGCCTGCGGGCTGGGTCTGTTCAAAGGCGCCCTTACCCTTGAAGCGGACGAAGGCGGTGACGGTGCCGCTGGCGTTCTTCATGCTTTCGCTGAGTACCTGCTTGACGGCGTCGGGGTCTTCCGCGGCGTGGGCGGTGGTGCCCAGGGCTGCGAGGGGGCTCAGTGCCATGCTGAGGGTGAGTAGCCCGCTGCCGATTCGGCGTCGATGCGACCGGCCGCGGGGGGTTGGGGAGGCGGTGTGTGTCACGGTGCTCCTTTGCTTGGCTCCCGGAGTGTTTCTGGGAGGCTTGTGGTGTTGTTCTGGTGGGTTCCAGCTGAACTTGAACACACTAGATGTGAACTAGGATACACCTCAAAATGGCTTGTGAAGCGTTTATTACTCCTAAATGCATCAAATTGTGGACATGTTCGACCCTTTTCTTTTTCACGTTTTTCATTTGCATTTGGGCTCAGGTTCTTTTCAGGTTCGGTTGTTACTGTAAAACCATCTATTGAACATCTATCAAAAATGATGGGATAGGGAGGGTCGAACCATGGTCAAACGACGCATTTCCCCGAAAGAGTCTGTCATGCACAGCTCCCACCTGCTGGCAGCCGGCAGCGCGCTGGAGGTCGAACCGGTCCCGCAGTACGGTCGACCGGGCCCCCTCCTAATTCCCATGAAACTGCTCAACGACCCCTCCGGTCATCAGGGGCAGATGAGCGCGGTCGCCATTCAGCAGCACCTCCCCGACGGGATAGGCCCGCAACGGAAAATCGTCGAGAAAATCTTGGCTGGCCCGGAACACCCGGTGGGCTATGTTCCGCTGAGTGAACAGCTGAAAAACGTGCGGTACACCAGGGCGATTTGGCCTTGTCTGGAGTCCTTGGTTGTGGTTCTCCTGGTGATTCTGCTGAACCCGTTTACGCTCGCTTCTTTGCTCTTTAATTCCCGTGCTACAGACACTGAATTCCTCGAAACAATCGTTCTCTTCCTGGTATTTTCTGGGGGCGTTATAGTTCTCTGGCTTATCCCTATTCTTTGGGCGGGTTTGCTGATCTCTGTGGTGAGTAAAGCAGTACGAAAGATTAGTGCTGCGTTGCGTGAGGGTACGACCTATGAGGATTTCTGGTTTTTCCTCGTGTATAACCGCCCTGTCGACAAGGGCTCCATGTACCGGTACGAGCTGGATGAAGAACCCAATCAGAAAATTATTGGCCCAAAAACACATGCCGCATTGAGCTCTCAGGAGTCGTCATGACCACTAATAACAACCAGCCCATCGAGGACCAGCTGGAGTTCTCGGATGAGCCGGTTCTGCTGATGTCACCGAAGGTCATCCACGGTCGCCCCCGCCCGAGGCTGCGGTGCATCGACAGGGGAGAGGTGCAGGGCATCCTGACCGAGGGCACGTCATCTGCCTGGAAAGTTGGCAAGGTGGTGGGCTATGTTCCCATCGAGAAGTCGCGCGAAACCTTCGACGCGAAGGGCTTCTTCACCGATTGGGACGGCTTCACCTTGTATGTGCTGGGACCGGTACTGCGGATGGCGTTCTGGTCGTCTCTTTTTATCGCGCTGGTGAGTCCGGTGCTCCTCTCCCAGAGCCATATAGAAATCAGTGAAGGCATGGAGCTGGCGCTGATAAATATCTTCGCGCCGTTCTTTTACTTTCCGCCGCTGATTCTGGTTGGGGTCGTTGTAGGAATCTGGTTGCTGTTTCTCAGTGCAGGAAAGTTTCTGAAGGCCGTTGAGGATGCCGTCGAGTCGATGCGCCTGTTCATTGGGCAGCACAAGATTCAGCAGGATTTTCAATTCCGGCTGGTGTACGAGTGCACCCCGCTTGACGGTGGTTCAGCCACGGCGTTGCTGCACCGCATCCTTGAATCGCACCATGAGGAGGAATCATGACCGCCAATAGTAGCCGGGGGATAGCCCCCGCACACTGAACACACAATGTAGACAACACAACAGACACATAACAGCAGACAAGTATTGGAGGAGGTCACCGTGGTGGAGCATAGCGAAGCACCGAAAAACCCTCAGAACCCAACCGAGAAGAGCGATAGCGAGTATCAGCCGCTGTGGGATATGGATCAACCCGCCCCCGAATACTCGGCTTTGCTGCTTCACGGAACACCCGTTCCCGCACCAACCGGGGAGATTCCCGAGCCAGTGAGGGAGGTTCTGGAAATACAGAAGGCTCGTTCTGCATCCGCCCCTGCTGACTCCGCGGTTCCTGCAGCACCTGATTCTGCGGTGCCAGCTCTGGCGGTTTCTGCTCCTGCGCCGTCTGTGCCGGCGGCGAATTTTTTCCCTTCGGCGGAGGGGTACCCGGTGCTGAATCGACCGCTGTATGGCCGCCCGGGCCCCACGATGCGCCGAATGTCCCCCATGGGCACGGATACTGGCGCATCTGCAAACCAGCAGGTGCCAAGTGTGTTTCCTACCTGGCAGGAGGGGAAAGTAGTGGGTACACCGCGACCCATCGGGTATATCTCAGCGACCCCACTTGCGGGCAAGGTGCGTGTATCAGACTTATGGTGGAAAGCCTGGCCTGAGTTCATAGTGCTCTTCTTCGTGGGTGTGGTGTTTAATCCCCTGACTTATCTTCTGCTGGCTACCGTTACAGAGGACCCTCGCTTCGGCGGGTTTGTTTACTATTTCTTCCTGATATTTTCTCTGGCAACGTTTGGTCTTCCCCTGTTCTTGTGGGCTGGTGCGCTGATTTTTGCGCTGATCCGAGTGAGCCGAAAGTACCGAGCGCTGAAATGGAAGGCCATGCCTCTCGGGTCGTTCTGGTTCTACCTGGTGTATGACCGCCTGCCCAGGGATGCCGAGGAGATGCAGGGAATCCTGGGCGCGGCGTCTTCGATGTCTTCCGTGGCGCCAGCCCCTCAGCCGCTGAGTGCCCAGAGCCCTACCTCAAGCCCTGTTCCAAACTCAGCGGATGCATCGTAGTCGACTTCCCGTGAGCCCCTGGACTCCGGTAGCGCTGAACCCCCGGCAGTGTTAACACGTGCGTGTTGGCGCTTGTCGGGGGATTTTTCTCAGCTTTTATCGGGCAGGTTTCAAGGGACTGCCCAGCGCACGCTGGTACGGTGGTGCCGCTAGGAGTATGTCTGGTAAGCGAAGGAGACGACCATGGCAGACCGACTCACTGAAAAGAAGGAAGCTGCAAAGAAGGACGAGGCGTACCAGCCCCTCTGGGACACCGACCAGTCCATCCCGGAATACATGGCGCTACTCATGGGCGAGCAGACGCAGAAAAATGAAGACGTTGAGCTGCACGAAGCCTCCGACAGCGAAGACTCCGACGGTAGCAACGAACCGGAAGACACCTCAGAAGACACCCCGGAAGATACTCACGAATCTCGCAAGGACGACGAGGCGA